>JAEEGG010000325.1_pt1 | contig 187371 bp, 133 predicted proteins | sample 9134161 | NCBI WGS metagenome assembly JAEEGG01 (sample SAMN16246543, study PRJNA631951) | gut metagenome | biome: gut microbiome; feature: rumen; material: CR-attached | host: Bos | place: Iran: Karaj | collected 2018-10 | reverse complement strand
CACTGAGATCATGGCCGAGACAGCGTCCGGATCATTACACCATTCGTGCAGGTCGGAACTTACCCGACAAGGAATTTCGCTACCTTAGGACCGTTATAGTTACGGCCGCCGTTTACCGGGGCTTCAATTCAATGCTTCGCCTTGCGGTTGACATCTCCTCTTAACCTTCCGGCACCGGGCAGGTGTCAGGCTGTATACATCATCTTTCGAGTTTGCACAGCCCTGTGTTTTTGCTAAACAGTTGCCTGGACCTATTCTCTGCGCCTCACCTGAAGTGAGGACCCCTTCTCCCGAAGTTACGGGGTCAGTTTGCCTAGTTCCTTAGCCATGAGTCTCTCAACGCCTGAGTATGTTCTACCCGACTACCTGTGTCGGTTTGCGGTACGGGTTCCCAAGGGATGAAGCTTAGCGGTTTTTCTCGGCAGCTTTTACCTGCACTGTCAGACGCCTCCGAGGAGGCTTCCGTACTGTCGCGTATCAGCTCAGGAGGTGGATTTGCCTGCCTCCGTCAATACCTACACGCTTCAACGGGGACTTCCGTCGCCCCGCGGCAGTGTCACTACTGCGTCACCACAATCGCTCCCATGGGAAGTCACGGAATGTTGACCGTGTCAACCATCGGCCTCGCCGCTCGGCTGAGCCTTAGGACCCGACTGACCCCGGGATGAATGGCATTGCCCGGGAAACCTTAGTCGTACGGCGGGAGGGGTTCTCGCCCTCCTAGTCGTTACTTATACCTACATTTGCTTTTCCAACACCTCCAGAAGGAATTGTCTTCCCGCCTTCAACGAAGTTGGAATGCTCCCCTACCGATACTTTTTAATGCTATCCCGCGCCTTCGGTGTCTGCCTTATACCCGATTATTATCCACGCCCGGACTCTCGACTAGTGAGCTGTTACGCACTCTTTGAATGAATGGCTGCTTCCAAGCCAACATCCTAGCTGTCACAGAGACCAGACTTCGTTAGACTAACTCAGGCAGAACTCAGGGACCTTAGACGGCGGTCTGGATTCTTCTCCTCTCGGGCACGGACCTTAGCACCCGCACCCTTACTGCATGCCTGCGGAGTCTGAGCATTCGGAGTTCGTCAGGTCGCGATAGGCGGTGAAGCCCTCTTGACCTATCGGTCGCTCTACCTCTCAGACTGAACGGCACACGCGGCACCTAAATGCCTTTCGGGGAGTACGAGCTATCTCCGAGTTTGATTGGCCTTTCACTCCTACACACACCTCATCCGGAAGCTTTTCAACGCTTATCGGTGCGGACCTCCATCCCGTGTTACCGGGACTTCATCCTGGACATGTGTAGATCACTCGGTTTCGCGTCTACCCCAACCAACTGGACGGCCTCTTCAGCCTCGCTTTCACTGCGGCTCGGAATCTCATGATTCTTAACCTTGCTGGTCATGGTAACTCGTAGGTTCATTATGCAAAAGGCACGCCGTCACCGGACAAACCGGCTCCGACCGCTTGTAGGCGCATGGTTTCAGGTACTGTTTCACTCTCCTAATAGGAGTGCTTTTCACCTTTCCCTCACGGTACTGGTACACTATCGGTCTCACGGGAGTATTTAGCCTTGCCGGATGGGCCCGGCCGATTCGCGCAGGATTACTCGTGTCCCGCGTTACTCAGGATACCACTAGGCCTCATTTGTGTTCATGTACAGGATTGTCACCTTCTCTGATTGAACTTTCCAGATCATTCCATTCCACATCTGAGTACCACGGCGTGGTCCTACTACCCCGCTGATGCATTGCTACAACAACGGTTTGGGCTCTTCCCCGGTCGCTCGCCACTACTGGGGGAATCACTGTTGTTTTCTCTTCCTGGAGGTACTAAGATGTTTCAGTTCCCTCCGTTTGCCTCTCTACTAATTGTAGAGATAGCTAGCCTTCAGCTAGCTGGGTTGTCCCATTCGGAAATCCTGGGATCAAAGGATATTTGCTCCTACCCCAGGCTTATCGCAGCTTGTCACGTCCTTCATCGCCTCCGTGAGCCAAGGCATCCGCCATGCGCCCTTGACTACTTTCGCCTATGATCGCACTATAGACGTAATCTAGGATTACTTTGTCCGACGGGCTTACGCCCTTTGGACAACTATAGCGCTATCGCTCATACTTTCAGCTGTTGATTACTTTTTTTGTGTCTAATCTACAGTCTTGCTTGTGTCAATATGTCAAAGATCTCTTTCCAATGCTTAATTCTTAATGCTTAATGCATAGTTTTCTGCACCGGAGTGGTGGAGAATAACGGATTCGAACCGTTGACCCCCTGCTTGCAAAGCAGGTGCTCTAGCCAGCTGAGCTAATCCCCCGTAAGAGAGGTCTGAAGTCGGATGGCTGAGGTCTTACATCTTACCTCTTACATCTGACATCTTGAAAAGTAGTCCCAGGCAGACTTGAACTGCCGACCTCCACATTATCAGTGTGGCGCTCTAACCAACTGAGCTATAGGACTGGCTTCAAGCTGTCGGCACCACATGTGCCCAGCTCCATCTTTTCTCTATAAAAACAGATCGTGAGTACAAGAAGCAGATGGGTCTTCTCGCAAACCGTGCTCCTCTTTACTACCTTCATCATTAAGCATTATGCATTAAGCATTATGCATTAAATCAGAGCGTACTCTCCAGAAAGGAGGTGTTCCAGCCGCACCTTCCGGTACGGCTACCTTGTTACGACTTAGCCCCAATCACCTGTTTCACCCTAGGCCGACCCTCGCGGTCACGGACTTCAGGCGCCCCAGGCTTTCATGGCTTGACGGGCGGTGTGTACAAGGCCCGGGAACGTATTCACCGCGCCATGGCTGATGCGCGATTACTAGCGAATCCAGCTTCATGGGGTCGGGTTGCAGACCCCAATCCGAACTGAGGAGAGCTTTTAAGATTGGATCGCCATTGCCAGCGACCGGCCTTCTGTACTCCCCATTGTAACACGTGTGTAGCCCCGGACGTAAGGGCCGTGCTGATTTGACGTCATCCCCACCTTCCTCACACCTTACGGTGGCAGTGTCCGCAGAGTGCCCGGCCTAACCCGATGGCAACTACGGAGAGGGGTTGCGCTCGTTATGGCACTTAAGCCGACACCTCACGGCACGAGCTGACGACAACCATGCAGCACCTCCACAGAGGCCCCGAAGGGCGTCACTATCTCTAGATCCTTCCTCTGCAGTTCAAGCCCGGGTAAGGTTCCTCGCGTATCATCGAATTAAACCACATGTTCCTCCGCTTGTGCGGGCCCCCGTCAATTCCTTTGAGTTTCACCGTTGCCGGCGTACTCCCCAGGTGGGATGCTTAACGCTTTCGCTTGGCCGCTGACAGTGTATCGCCAACAGCGGGCATCCATCGTTTACCGTGCGGACTACCAGGGTATCTAATCCTGTTCGATACCCGCACCTTCGAGCTTTAGCGTCAGTAAGAGACTCGGAGGCTGCCTTCGCAATCGGGGTTCTTCGTGATATCTAAGCATTTCACCGCTACACCACGAATTCCGCCTCCGTCGTACCCACTCAAGACCCCCAGTTCGCGACGCACTTCATACGGTTGAGCCGCTGCATTTCACGTCACGCTTAAGGGCCCGCCTGCGCTCCCTTTAAACCCAATAAATCCGGATAACGCCCGGACCTTCCGTATTACCGCGGCTGCTGGCACGGAATTAGCCGGTCCTTATTCGTCAGGTACATACAAAAAGGCACACGTGCCTCACTTTATTCCCTGATAAAAGCAGTTTACAACCCATAGGGCAGTCTTCCTGCACGCTACTTGGCTGGTTCAGGCTCGCGCCCATTGACCAATATTCCTCACTGCTGCCTCCCGTAGGAGTTTGGTCCGTGTCTCAGTACCAATGTGGGGGACCTTCCTCTCAGAACCCCTACTGATCGTCGGCCAGGTGGGCCGTTACCCCGCCTGCTGCCTAATCAGACGCATCCCCATCCCTTAGCGATGAATCTTTGGTTTGAATTAGATGTCCGCTTCAAACAACATAGGGTATTAATCCGACTTTCGCCGGGCTATGCCCTACTAAGGGGAAGGTTGGATACGCGTTACTCACCCGTGCGCCGGTCGCCGACAAAGAAAGCAAGCTTTCTTCTCGCTGCCCCTCGACTTGCATGTGTTAAGCCTGTAGCTAGCGTTCATCCTGAGCCAGGATCAAACTCTTCACTGTATATTCTTATAAGTTTTGACTAGATCGTCTAGATGAACTAGACACACTAGACGTAATCTGTCTCAGAACGCTCATCCGGTAGTTTAAAAAGATAATTTGACGGTTCGTTCAATTACCCAAGTACATATATAAACTATGCACTCGCTTCTTGTACTACTACTTCTCTGTTTTATGTAAGTCTTTTCAAAGAACTCTCTTCTCTACGCTAACGGCCCTCAGGAGCAACGCTCGTTTTTGGGCGAAAGCGGATGCAAAGGTACGACAAAAAATCCAACTACCAAAACTTTTGGACAACTTTTTTAATACAAAATGAAAAGTTTTCGCCTTTCATGACAAAAAGCGAAAACTATACACATTATTATATAATATATTATTCAAAGATTTCTCCCATATCCTCCTCCGGGACATCCTCCAGTCCTGAGTCATCATATTGACAGGGGTTATATCCGGCAGGTAGGTCAAATACAGCATTTCCGTTATAGCCTAAGCGCTTGTCCGCATAGACCCGCCGCATATAATATGCCCAAACAGGCAAAGCGCCAGCAGCACCCTGTCCCATACTTGTCATCGTAAAGTGGATGTCACGATCCTCGCCGCCAACCCAGCATCCGCTGACCAGCGTGGGAGTGATTCCCATGAACCACGCATCACTATTGTTGTTGGTAGTACCCGTCTTACCAGCGATATCGCCCGTAATATTATACTTATAACGAAGTCGACCGGCAGTACCGCCTTCCACCACAGCCTTCAACATGTAAAGCATCTTATTCGCACTCTCTTCGCTGATCACCTCATTCATACGAGGCTGGAACTCAGCAATCGTGTTTCCTTCATTATCCGTGATCTTTGTCACGAAAAGTGGTGACGTACGAATACCGTGATTCACAAAAGCAGTATAGGCACTTACCATCTCTCCCACCGTAATATCGCAGGGACCCAGACAAAGGGCCATGGACGGATGGATCTCCGGATTATTGATTCCATACTCCCGCAAGAGTGTCACGAAAGCCTGTGGGTTGAGCTTACTCATCAGATAGGCGGATATCCAGTTGTTCGACTGTTGGAGTCCCCATTTCAGGGTTACCATCTCGCCATAGCGTGCTCGACTACCATTTCGGGGAGTCCAGGCACGTCCACCGACGATGTATGTTTCCTGCACATTGGGAGCTTCGTCGCACGGTGAGAATCCGTTCTCCATCGCCAGAGAGTAAAGGAACGGCTTGATAGTAGACCCCACCTGACGTCGGCCCTCCATACACATATCATACGCAAAATGCATAAAATCCAAACCGCCTACATAAGCCTTCACATGTCCGTTCTGAGGACACATACTCATGAAGCCGCAACGCAAGAAAGACTTGTAATAACGTATAGAGTCCATTGGAGTCATGACGGTATCTTTCTCGCCATGATAGGTGAACACCGACATTTCCGTCTTGGTATTAAATGACCGCTTGATTTCTTCCTCCGAAGCTCCAGACTCTTTCAACACCCGGTAGCGTTCGCATTGCCGAACAGAACGCATCAGGATCTTGTTAACCTGTTCGGCAGACAGTTTTCCAGAATAAGGTGCACTCTTGCGCCCACGATTCTCCTTATCGAATGCCGGCTGCAGATACTTCACTATATGTTCACGAGCAGCCTGCTCTGCATATTCCTGCATCCGCGAGTCTATGGTCGTATAGACCTTCAGACCATCGGTATACACATTATAATTATCCCCATTCCGCTTGCGGTTCTTATTACACCAGCCATACAAGGGGTCCGTCTCCCAATTGATGGAATCCTGATGATACTTCACCATATTCCAAGACGGGTAATCCGACCGTTCCGGTTTCTTCGCCATCATATAACGACGGAGGAAATCACGGAAATAGACCGCCACACCATCCTTATGGTCTGACACATGGAAATTCAATTTAAGAGGCTCGGCAGAATATTGCTGATACTGCGCCTCCGTCAGATAACCAGCCTTTACCATCTGTCCCAACACCACATTACGACGTTCCTGGCTTCTGTCGTGATGACGTACCGGATTATAATACGACGGATTCTTACAGAGTCCTATCAACGTGGCTGCTTCATTGACCGTCAAGGTCTTAGGTTCCTTTCCGAAGTACGTGTTCGCTGCCGTCTTAATACCTACCGCATTATGAAGAAAGTCGAAATAGTTGAGATACATCGCGATGATTTCGTCTTTCGTGTAATTACGTTCCAACTGCACGGCAATCACCCATTCGATAGGTTTTTGCAACAATCGCTCCATCACACTATGTGCCGTTCCTGAGTACAGTTGCTTTGCCAACTGTTGTGTAATGGTAGAGCCACCGCCGGCACTCTTCTGTCGTAAGAGTCCTCTTTTGACGATAGCACGCCCTAGTGCGAAGAAGTCAATACCTGAATGGTCGTAGAATCGGACATCCTCCGTTGCCACCAGCGCCTGAATCAGCGACGGCGAGAGCTGTGAGTAATCCACAAGGACACGATTTTCCCGATTATAGTTCCACGTACCCATAATCTTTCCGTCGGAACTATATATCTGTGTCGCATATCTGTTAATCGGGTTCTGCAGTTCCTCAATAGGCGGCATATAGCCTATATATCCGTTATTGATAGCCCAAAATGCTACAATTGCCGTAAGGGCTGATGCACCCAGCAAAGACCATAGAACACGAACAAATAGTTTTCCCATTTTTTGAGACCTTTATGAATCTGCGATGCAAATATACGGCTTTTTATTGACATAAGAAAATTTTTGTCACAATTTCAACAAAGCCCCTCTCTCCTCTTAATTATCGTTAAACCATAGATTCTTATCGAAGTTTTAGTTAATAAATTCTACTAACCGGATTTTTTTATCTATCTTTTTTTTCCGTTTCAATGATTATTCCTACTTTTGCACCGTCGAAATGAATAAAAAAGACGATTAATTATGATGAAAAATATGAAACGAACAATGATGACTGGGCTCATCCTTCTGCTGACGACCCTGATGTACGGGCAGAAGAAATGGACACTACAAGAGTGTATTGACTATGCCATACAGAACAATATCACCCTACAACAGGCAAGACTGAAGAAACAGTCTGCCACAGAAGACAAGAAACAATCACAGGCTGCCCTGTTTCCTTCTCTGACGGCATCCACCAATCAGGGCGTAGGCTATCGCCCATGGCAGTCGTCTGGTATGGCCACCGTCTCCAACGGCACGGTAAACACCTCAGTCAACAAGACCTACTACAACGGCTCATACAATATCAATGCGTCTTGGACGGTATGGAACGGTAATCAGAACCGCAACCAAATCAAGCTCAAAGAAGTCAGCGAGGAGCAGGCAGAACTGACCGTTGCCGAGACCGCCAACTCCATTCAGGAGAAGATTGCACAGCTGTATGTACAGATTCTCTATATGGATGAGGCCATCAAAGTCAACAAAGAGAGTGTGGAGACCAGCAAGAAAAATGAGGAACGTGGCAAGGAGATTGTGGAAGTCGGTAAGATGTCGAAAGCCGACCTTGCCCAGTTGACGGCACAAAGAGCATCTGATGAATATACTTTGGTTGAGTCGGAGAGTAATCTCGCCAATTACAAGTTACAACTGAAGCAACTTTTGGAAATTACAGGTGACGAGCCTTTCGATGTTGCGATACCTGCCACTACCGACGAGCAGGCACTTGCCGAAATTCCGTCACTGGGCAGTGTCTATGAGACAGCCCTATCCTACCGTCCAGAGATCCAGAACTCCGAGTTGAGTCTCAAATCCAGTGACCTGCAGATGAAGATTGCCAAGGCAGGGCATCTGCCAACCCTCAGTATGACAGGAGGTTTAGGAACGAGTACTGCCTCTATGAGCTCCAGCGAATGGGGCAACCAGTTGAAGACCAACTTCGATGCTACCCTTGGAGCATCCATCAGTATACCCATCTTCGACAACCGTAAGACGAAGACGGCTATCAACAAGGCCAAGATACAGCGTGAGCAGGCATTGCTTGACATTCAAGACAAACAGAAACAACTCTACTCCACCATTGAAGGCTTCTGGCTTGATGCCAACACCAACCAGCAGAAATTCAAGGCAGCTCAAATTGCCGTTGCCAGTGAACAAGAAAGTTACAACCTCTTATCTGAGCAGTTCAACGTTGGCCTGAAGAATATCGTAGAACTCCTGACGGGCAAGGATAAGTTACTTGCTGCCCAGCAAAGCAGACTGCAGAGTAAGTACATGACCATCCTTGATCAGCAATTGCTCCGTTTCTACAAAGGAGAAAATATGAGTCTGTGAGAGGTGAGAAGTAAAAAGTAAGAAAACAAAGATATAACAGATATGAAGAACAAAAAAATCTGGATAGGTGTAGGCGCTGTAGTCCTCATCATCCTTGCCTACTTCCTTTTATCAGGTGGTAAAAAAGAAGAAAAAGTGTCGTTTGATACGGCCAAAGTCGAGAAATTAAACATTAGTACGAGTATTACAGCCACAGGCACTATCGAGCCTGTGACCTCCGTAACTGTCGGTACACAGGTCAGCGGTATCGTATCAAAACTCTATGTCGACTACAACAGTGTCGTCAAGAAAGGACAGGTCATTGCCGAGCTTGACAAGACCAACCTTATCAGTGAGCTGAATACTGCCAAGGCGAATCTTTCCAGTGCCCAGAGTACGCTGAACTACGAACTTGCCAACTACAACCGTTTCAAGACCCTTTACGACAAAGGGCTCGTCAGTGCCGACGACTATGAAAATGCGAAACTCTCTTACGACAAGGCACGGCAGTCTGTGGCCTCTTCCCGTGAGAGTGTCCAGAAGGCTCAGACCAACCTCGGTTATGCCACTATCACCTCCCCCATCGACGGTGTCGTGCTCTCTAAGTCGGTAGAGGAAGGCCAGACCGTTGCCGCTTCCTTCAATACTCCTGAGTTGTTTACCATTGCCCAGGACCTCACCAACATGCGTGTCATTGCCGATATTGATGAAGCTGACATTGGTGGTGTCAAGGAAGGACAGCGTGTTACCTTCACCGTTGACGCCTTCCCCGACGACTCTTTCGAGGGAAGTGTTACCCAAGTGCGCCAGCAAGCGACTACGGAGAGTAATGTGGTTACCTATGAAGTTGTCATCTCCGCCCCCAACAATGACCTGAAGCTAAAGCCAGGGCTGACCGCCAACGTCACCATCTTCACCTTAGAGAAAAATGGTGTGATGGCCGTCCCTGCCAAGGCACTCCGTTTCACTCCCAATGAGCTACTCCTCTCCAAGGGAGAACAGATTGATGATTGTGAAGGTGACCATAAGGTATGGACTAAGGAAGGAAACACCTTCAAGGCCCACAAGGTAGAGGTCGGGACGAGCAACGGCATGCTCACAGAGATTGTCAGTGGCATCAGCGAAGGAACGGAAGTTCTCGTCGACTTCAATATTTCTGGCGGCGAGGCAGCAGGCGGCGAGCAACAAGCCAGCAACCCGTTCATGCCACGTCCTCGAAACAATAACAAGCAAAACAACCAACAACAGAAGAAGCAGTAGTATATGGAGGTAACAGCTAATAGCAAACAGCCAACAGCTGACCGAAAAGTAGTCATCGAACTGCAAAATGTGAAGCGATACTTCCAAGTAGGCAGTGAGACGGTGAAGGCATTGCGTGGTGTGTCGTTCAAGATTTACGAAGGTGAATTTGTCACCATCCAGGGTACCTCCGGCTCCGGTAAGTCGACCCTGCTCAACCAACTCGGTTGTCTTGACACCCCAACCAGCGGAGAATACTTCCTTGACGGTGTCTCCGTCCGTACCATGTCGAAGACCCAACGTGCCCATCTGCGCAACCAGAAAATCGGTTTTGTATTCCAAAACTACAACCTGCTGGCGAAGACCACTGCCGTAGAAAATGTGGAATTACCGCTGATGTACAACAACAAATATGATGCCAAGCAACGACGTGCCGCTGCCGTCAAGGCTTTGGAGGCTGTCGGACTCGGCGACCGTTTGGAGCATAAGTCAAACCAAATGTCCGGTGGACAGATGCAACGTGTCGCCATTGCCCGTGCCCTGGTTAACGAACCCGCTGTACTTCTTGCCGACGAAGCGACAGGTAACCTCGACACCCGCACCTCTTTTGAGATGCTCGTCCTCTTCCAGGAACTCTACAAGCAGGGGCACACCATCATCTTCGTAACCCACAACCCTGAGATTGCCGAATACAGCAGCCGCAACATCAACCTGCGAGACGGCAAAATACGTGAGGATACTGTCAATACGAACATCAAGTCGGCAGCAGAGGCCCTTGCCAAGCTACCACAACCCGTAGATGATTAAGGATTGAAGAACTGAAAGATTGAAGTTTAATGAATATATCAAATTTATTTAAGGTAAGCCTGAAGGCAGTAGCCAATAACAAGATGCGCTCCTTCCTCTCCATGCTCGGTATCATCATCGGCGTGGCAGCAGTGATCATCATGATGGCTATCGGACAAGGTTCCAAGGAAAGCATCCGCCAGGAGCTCTCCACGATGGGTACCAACCTGCTGACCATTCGTCCAGGTGCAGATATGCGAGGCGGTGTCCGTCAGGATCCATCATCCATGCAAACCCTGAAGATGGCTGACTACGAGCGCATCCTCCGTGAGAAGCGTTTCGTCACGAAGGTATCCCCCGAGGTCACTGCCAGCGGACAGGCCATCTATGGCAACAACAATACCAACGCCTCCATGTACGGCGAGTCGATAGATTACCTCGATATCAAGCAATGGCCCGTTGAGGAAGGCGACTGTTTCACGGAGGAAGATATCAAGAAGGCTGCAAAGGTTGTCGTGGTAGGAACTACCATCGTCAAGGAACTCTTTGGCGACAATGTCGACCCTATCGGCAAGACCATCCGTTTCAAGTCGATTCCCATGCGCATCATCGGTGTGTTGAAGTCAAAAGGCTATAACTCATGGGGCATGGACCAGGACAATGTCATCATTGCCCCGTATACAACGGTCATGAAGCGTATCGCTGCCCAGACCTATTTCTCAAGTATCGTCTGTTCCGCCGTCACGGAGGAACTAAGCGATGCCGCCATCGAGGAGCTGACCCAGATTCTGCGTGACAATCACAAGTTGAAGGATGGTGCCGACGACGACTTCACCATCCGATCTCAAGCAGAGATGATGGAGACCATGTCGTCGACAATGGACACCGTGACCATCATTCTGGTCGTGGCTGCCGCCTTCTCCCTGTTGGTTGCAGGAATCGGCATCATGAATATCATGCTCGTCTCCGTGACTGAGCGCACCAAGGAGATTGGCCTGCGCATGGCTGTCGGTGCCACCGGTCCAGTCATTTCCCTGCAGTTCCTCATCGAGTCGGTACTCATATCCGTCACCGGCGGACTGATTGGTATCCTGGTAGGATGCAGTGCTAGCGGTTGTCTCGGTATGCTTGGCATGCCATCAAGCGTCCCTGCCTGGAGTATCTATGTATCGTTCTTTGTCTGTGTCTGCATAGGTGTCCTCTTCGGGTATATTCCTGCGCAAAAGGCTGCCAATATGGATCCGATAGAAGCCATCCGTCATGAATAAACGACTGAAATACTTCCTGCATGTGGCATTCTGGGCGTTTATGTTCCTCTCGCCACTGACCTATGCCCGTGGCACGGGGATGACCATCCCACAGTATGTCATGAACTGCATGTCGCCACTGATGCTGATGGTGGTGTTCTACGTCAACTATTTCTGGCTGACGCCCACGTATTTCGTGGCTGGTAAGCACCGCTATTTCCTACTGATCAACGCCGTCATGGTAATCAGTCTGGGTATCGCGCTGCACTATTGGATGGAGTTCTCCGTTGACCTCTTCCAGTCCAGTTCACCACAACGCTATCAGCCCAGCGCCATTGACACGTTCTTCTTTATCCTACGTGATATCATCAATCTTGCCATCTTCGCCACGGCTGCCACCTGCATCGCACTGGCACAACGTTGGTACTGGGCAGACAAGGCACGCAGCAAGGCTGAGGCAGCACGTACCGATGCCGAACTAAGCAACCTGCGAAACCAGATTAATCCGCACTTCCTGTTGAACACTCTCAACAACATCTATGCCCTCACTGCTTTCGACAAGGAAAAGGCACAAGAGGCGATACAAGAACTGTCGAAGATGCTGCGCCATATTCTCTATGACTACCAGCAGCCTGCAGTCCCTTTGCAGGACGAGGTGGAGTTCATTGACAACTACGTCAAGCTGATGAAGATACGGTTGCCACAGACGGTCAAGGTAGACTTTGATGTCAACGCCAGCAAGTCAGACATCACGATCGCGCCTATGCTCTTCATCTCTTTGGTAGAGAATGCCTTCAAGCACGGAGTCAGCCCAACAGAGCCCTCCTTCGTCCATATCGCCATAGAGGCCGACGAGCAGAACATCATCTGCGACATCCGCAACTCCAACTACCCCAAGGCCGCCAGTGACCACAGCGGTCACGGCATCGGTCTGCAACAGGTACAGCGCCGACTAGAGTTAGCCTATTTTGAGCATTACACTTGGACGAAAGGCGTGACAGCCGACGGCAAAGAATACCATTCACGCATCCATATCGTGGACTGGAAAGAATCAAACAGCAAACTAAAAAGTGAAAACAAATAAATAAACATTATGACCATTAATTGCGCCATTATCGACGACGAGCCCTTAGCAGCAGGACTGCTCAAGAGCTATGTAGAGAAAACCCCTTTTCTCGAACTCATTGGCACCTACGGCAGTGCCATCGAAGCTATGAAGGAACTCAGGGAAAACCCTGCCCAATTGTTGTTCCTCGACATCCAGATGCCAGAACTATCGGGCATTGAGTTTGCCAAGATACTGCCCCCCGAAACCAAGATTATCTTCACCACTGCCTTCCAGCAGTATGCCATTGAAGGCTATAAGGTCAATGCTCTTGACTACCTTATGAAGCCCATCAGCTATGACGATTTTTTAAAGTCAGCTGACAAGGCACTCGAGTGGTTCACCGTAGCTCGGAAACAACAGGCCTACGCCACCGACCGTTTTATGTTTGTCAAGAGCGACTACAAACTGGTCCGTGTCAACCTCGACGACATTCTCTACGTCGAAGGTCTCAAGGACTACATTCGTATCTATTTGCAAGACGGAACGAAGATTATGAGTCTGATGAACATGAAGAAGATTGAGGACTACCTACCCCACCCCGAATTCCTGCGCACTCACCGCAGCTACATCGTCCACATGAAAAAGGCAGAGGTCATTGACCGTTTCCGCGTTGTTTTCGGCGACCAGTACATTCCTGTATCTGATTCCTATAAAGAAGAAGTACAGCAGTTCCTTGATCTCCATACGTTGGTATAACACAAATTATAATGACGAAAAATAAAAAGTATCTTCCCTTTTCAAAGTTGCTGTCGCAACGCATTCTGTTGGTCAACGTGGCGACGATTACCATCCTCGCCCTGTTGGTCATTACGTTTATTACTATCGGGTTAAAGAACATGACCAATGCCTATTTCATAAGCGGACTTTATGGATGCCATGAGTCGATAGACAAAAGGCTTGGCAAGGTAGACAATGACAGTCTTTATACGCATATCAAGAAATTAGATGTCGGCTTCAATTTGTTTAACCCACTGTTCAAGGATGACATCAACGAGAAGGACAATAAGAGTGTCTGGGCCTACAACATCGTTATCGACAGCGTAGGCACTTATATTTATCATCCTGACAAACAACGTATCGGAAAAAGAAATTTCTTCGAGGATATTCGACAGTCGGGTGATGCGCTCTGTAAGGAACTGGCGTTAGGTCTGAATTCCAATGAAATGAGTCACCAGAGGATAACGATAGACGGTGTATCTTCCTACATCTTCTATTGCGGTGTGAAAGTCACCCCGTGACGTAATGCCATCATCGTACCTGTAGACGGACTCGTGCTTCCCCTCATCATCACGGGACTGATCTTGCTGACAATTATCATATTGGGAATGCTGGTAGCATATTGGGTGAGCCGTTACACCATCCACCGCACCACTATACCCCTACGGGTTCTGGCCAAGAGTGCTGACGAGGTAGCTCAGGGAAACTTCCATGCGCCGCTGCCAGAACCGAAACACAATGACGAAATTAGTCAATTGCGCGACTCCTTCAGCAACATGCAACAGTCGCTGACACAGTATATCGACCAACTCAAAACCACCACCGCCCAAAAGGCAGCCATGGAGAGTGAACTCAGTATCGCCCGTGACATCCAACTGTCGATGGTTCCCACCGTATTCCCAGAACTGGATAATATCGACATCTTTGCCAGTATGACCCCTGCGAAGGCTGTTGGCGGTGATCTCTACGACTTCTTCGTGCGAGATAAGCAACTTTTCTTCTGTATCGGTGACGTCAGCGGCAAGGGTGTGCCCGCCGCCCTGTTCATAACAGAAGCCAAGAGTCTATTCCGCGCCTACGCCACAGGAGTGGAATTGCCCCATCTTATCGTTTCGCGTATGAACAACGACCTAAGCCTAGATAACAAGGAATGTATGTTCGTCACTCTCTTTGTTGGCATACTCGACCTAACATCCGGTCTGCTGCGCTACTGTAATGCCGGGCATGAAGCTCCCCTGATTATCAAAAAAACAGTTGAGCCACTTCCTGTGAATGAAATCTACCCCGTGGGACTCCTAATGGATGCACCCTATGAGACACAGGAGATTGTTATAGAGCCAGAAACCACCATTCTGCTATACACTGACGGGCTGGATGAGGCGATGAATGCCGATAAAAAACAGTTTGGCGAAAAAAGGATTTTCGAAGAATTGAACCGTGCCATCCAGACTAAGCAACTATCTCCACAAACCGTGATTGAGCAAATGATTCAGGCCGTCCACGACTATGTCGGTGACACCGAGCAGAGTGACGACCTCACCTTACTCTGCCTGAGACGTGTTTAAAACATCTCATAGCTGAGAATGTAAACCACAAAACGAAAGCAATTCGTCCGGATGAGAGATAAAAGTGGTGGCACCGTGAGCAAGGAGAGAGTCACGGTCACGGAAACCCCAAAGGACACTAATACAGGGCAGCCCGCTATTGTGTGCTGTCTGTAAGTCGACATCACTGTCACCTACATAGACAGCACTGGTATGTTGAGTGTTAGCTGTTGGCTGGCTAACGCCCAATTGTCGGAGAGCCTCGAAGACCGTATCGGGAGCCGGTTTCTTACGGATTCCCTCTGCCTCATGTTCACCAATAGCCACCTCGATCTCCGGGAAGAAATGACGAATGAGTTCCTGAGTGGCAGCATAGAACTTATTACTCACCACTGCAAGGCGACAGCCCCTTTCCTTCAAGGCATGGATGATCTCCGGGATACCCTCATAGGGACGGGTCATATCAAGAGAATGCTCCATATAATACTGCCGGAAGGTTGCAAAGGTTTCTTCGAAACGAGGATTAGTGGCACCACCAGGAATCGCACGTTCCATCAACAGACGTACTCCATTACCCACAAAGCCACGTACCTCGTCCATCGTACGCTCTGGCATATCATGGGTGCGCAAAGCATAATTCACCGCCACTGCAAGGTCATCAAGGGTGTTCAGCAGTGTGCCGTCAAGGTCGAAGATGAAAGTATCGTACATGGTCGTGATAACGTAATAACTATAACGTGATGAGAAAGAATTAGCTCCGCTTGCTGCGGGTAATCATCGTCTTGAGTTTGTTGTTATATCGCTCGGCAGCGATAAGTTGTTCGATGGTAACATGCATCCGCCATTTCCAACGGTTATAGGGATCACTGGGCACGTTAATACGCTCCTCTTGAGGATTTTTCGAACGCAACTCACCATCCATCGCCAGCCAGTCTTGCAACTGCAGGATACAGAGCATCGACGGACAATAGAGATGACGGGCGATGATTTCCTCTGCCAGATGGGCAGGCAGCTGTTCGGGTGCCCGGCCCTCTTTCTGCAGCATCGTGACATAGAAACGCTGACGTCGCTCAGGACTCTCCTGCCACCAGAGACGTAGGGGTGACATGTCGTGGGTGGAGATGGTACAGACGGAGCGATAGGGATTCGCCTCCAGATGGGCGAACTCAAAGCCCTGCTGCTTTGGCATCTGTTGGATTTCAAGGGTGAGGATGCGCAACTGGTCGAGAACAGGTTCCACACAATCGGGCAGCATTCCCAAATCCTCTCCACAAATCAACAGACGTGAGTCCTTCAGGATAGCAGGCAACCGCTTGAGTGCCTGTTGTCCCCAGAATATCGAATGACGCTGATAGAAATAATTATTGTAGAGGCGCAGGAACGCATCCTTGTCCTCATTACTCAACGCCTCGAAGATTGGTTCGTTGACGACACCTATACGGGGATGGTACATCTCCGATTGACGGGGATCTTCAACAAAAAGCACATTACTGACCAAACGCATCAAACCGTCACGAATCCACAGGCTACTCTCGTCCCGGCGGTCGGCAAAGACTTCCATCACCTTACGCTGGGTGGCAACTTCCTCACGCAAGTCATAGAGGTTATACGCCTTACGCACCAGAAAATTGTCACGCACATACTGGGCATGGATGCCAAAGAGGCGGTCAATAAGGCGGTCGTTGATAAACGGACGGGTAAACAGTTCCTTACGGAACGGGAGTCCAAAATACTCTATCTCACCAATGGTCAATGGCAGTGCCGGTGAAAAATGTCCTAACAGTCCGTCGACGGCATCCTCCGGAATCTCCCAGATACGGAAGAAGCCCAAAATATGGTCGATACGCAAGGCATCGAAGTACTGAGACAGGTGTTGGAGACGGTATCTGAACCATGTGACGAGTCCTCCCGACTCCCTGTTTCTGTCACCAGACTCCCAATTATACGTAGGAAATCCCCAGTTTTGCCCTAGAGCAGTGAACGCATCAGGAGGTGCACCAGTCTGGGAGTCAAGGTGGAAAAGTTCCGGATGCTCTCTCGTCTCCACACTTTCCCGATTCACCCCGATAGGCAGATCACCCTTGAGGATTACTCCCTTAGAGCGGGCATAATCAGCCGCCTCCTTGAGTTGCTGATGGAGCAGGAACTGGAGGTAGTAAGTAAAAGTTGAGGATTGAGCGTTAAGCGTTGAGAGATAGTCCGCATAGGGTTTCAACCACGCCTCGTTATCATGGACAAAATCCTTATACTCCTTCGAATCCATGACCTGTTTACCCCTCTCCTCAAAAAGCTGTTGCAGATATTCTTGTTTCACCCGATCGACTGCCTCATAATCACTATACGACAGAGCATTCAATTCCTGTTGACGACGACGGAACATGATCATCTTCTGCTTAGAGCGAAGTGTGCCCGCCGCATCTAAATCGATATAATGCGGATGAAGGGCGAAGGCACTAATGATATTATACGGATAGGAGTTCTGCCAGCCACCATTTGTCGTGGTATCGTTAACAGGCAATATCTGAATCACTTTCATACCCGTTAGCACCACCCAATCGACCAATCGTTTCAAGTCGCCGAAGTCACCCACGCCATAGGAATGCTCACTACGCAGGGAGAACACTGGAATGGCGACACCTGCAGCACGCCATAGTTGCTCACGGATACGCAGTTGTTCCCCATAGAGTACCAATACCTGTCCATCAGGAAGTTCATTGAGCTGTTGGTTTTGCCAATCGCTAACGGCTACGATGCGATTGTCTCCTTCCTCCCAGCAGACCAAGGCATGTGTCTGGTCATCAACTACCACATACTTGTATTCTATGGGGAATACCATGCCCAAGGCATTGACCGTCAATATCCATTCGTGTTGTCCGGCATACTCCATCCGCAGATAACGGGAGGAATTCCAGTTACCAATGGCAGGATGACTGCCACAGATAGCTACCGACTGTCCAGCCTGTAATTGTGGGGCTGACACACGGAATGTCAGGGTGCGACGAAACAACGGTAGGCGTAATGGCTCCACCTGTTCGTTGACAGGGCGATGCGCCATCGCCAGATAGGCATTGGTATAGAGATGACACGGCAACGGCAGGTCACGCCACTGGTCGGGAAAGACATAGTCTTTGGAAGTGTCAAAATGATAGATACGGGGCACCAAGTCCCATTCACGGCGTAGCACCTCGCCTTCTCCATTCTCCACCTGATAGAGGTAGACGATGTGCGACAACGGATGCTGGCGAGACAGCAATGCAGCCATCTCCAAAGTCCAGAGTTCTCCATCCTCTGTCTGCATCAACATGTTATGCCGTTTTATCATACCGTCTAGACTATGGTAGGCGATGACGACATGCAGACTCTCACCCCATGCCGTACGGTATCTGATACTGAATTTTAACTTCATGATTGTTTAAGTTTGTTGCAAAGATACAAAAAACTCTTAACTCTTAACCATTAACTCTTAACTTTTTATTATCTTTGCAGAGTAAAAAACAAAAAGACATGAAGATTTCAGGTTATAAGATATATCTCATCCCTGCCATTATAGGATTAGTGCTAGTATTAGCCCTACCCTTCTATTTCCTCTTTAGTTCTGTATCGGCACAAGAAAACACCTATTATATATATATAGATGAAGACGATACTCAAGACAGTGTCATCGCAAAAATCAAGCCCATCGCCCATCCCACAGCAATGGCAGGACTGCAAACGCTGTTACGGCATGCCGATTATGGCGATTGTATCAAGACTGGACGCTATGCCATCAAGAAAGGAGAAGGATCAGTCACCATTTACCGTCACCTGAAGAACGGACAACAGGAAAGTCTCAAACTGACGATTCCCGAGGCTAGAACAATGGACAGGCTTGCTGCCATATTAGGAAAGAAACTGATGCTAGACTCTGCAACGATAGCCGATGCCCTCTATTCACAGGAAACCTGCAGAAAATATGGTTACGATACCTGTACTATTGCTGCGATGTTCGTGCCCAACACCTATGATATCTACTGGAACGTCAGCCTCAACGGACTTCTGGAGCGTATGCAGAAAGAGCATGACCGTTTCTGGAACGCAGAGCGCACGACCAAGGCAAGCTTCCACGGACTGAAGCCCAATGAAGTGACGACCCTTGCCAGCATCATCGACGAAGAGACGGCAAACAATGCCGAGAAACCGATGATAGCAGGGATGTACATCAATCGTCTGAAGGAAGGGATGCCCCTGCAAGCCGACCCCACTATTAAATTCGCACTGAAGGACTTCGGGATCAAGCGTATCTACAACAAACTGCTCAAGACAGATAGTCCCTATAACACTTATATCCACGAGGGACTGCCCCCCGGTCCCATCAAGATTGCCTCTATTAAGGGGATTGATGCCGTGCTGAATGCCATCAATCATGACTACCTGTATATGTGTGCCAAGGAAGATTTCTCGGGAACCCATAACTTTGCCAAGACCTATCAGGAACACCTGCAGAACGCAGCAAAATATACTAAAGCCCTCAACGAAAGAGGTATTAAATAAAAAATGCCCCTTGCTTCACAGCGAGGGGCTATTTTATTTCGGTATTAGTCCTTTTAAGGTAAAAAGATTGTATTCAGGATAACGCCTGCAAAGGTACGGCCTTTTTAACTTCTGAACAAATATTTTCACATGTTTAATAACATATTTTCAGTGGAAGATGAAATAATTCTTAATTCATAATTCTTAATTCTTATTTTATTTGTAACTTTGCAAACCAAATAAACATCATAATAAATCATGACAGAAGAGAAGAAAGTGACTGAGAACGAAGAGAAGAAGAGTCTCAGTTTTGTAGAGCAAATGGTGGAAGGCGACCTTGCCGCTGGTAAGAACGGAGGAAGAATACAGACCCGTTTCCCACCAGAGCCCAACGGATATATACATATTGGGCATGCCAAGGCCATCTGCATGGACTTCGGTGTGGCAGAACGCTTCGGAGGAACCTGTAACCTCCGTTTCGACGATACCAATCCAACGAAGGAGAATACTGAGTATGTAGAGAATATCATGAACGATATCAAGTGGCTCGGTTTCCACTGGGAGAACGTTTATTATGCCTCCGACTATTTCGACAAACTGTGGGACTTTGCCATCTGGCTCATCGAGAAAGGAATGGCATATGTTGATGAGCAAACCTCTGAGCAGATTGCCGAACAGAAAGGAACCCCGACGCAGGCAGGAAGACCCAGTCCGTTCCGTGACCGTCCCATTGAGGAGAATCTGCGCCTCTTTAAACAGATGAACACACCAGAGGCTGTGGAGGGCTCGATGGTACTGCGTGCCAAACTTGACATGGCAAATTCCAACATGCACTTCCGTGACCCGATTATCTACCGTATCATCCAGATACCTCACCACCGTACAGGAACGAAATGGCATTGTTATCCGATGTATGACTTCGCTCACGGACAGAGCGACTACTTCGAGGGTGTCACCCACTCTATCTGTACGTTGGAGTTCGTTCCTCACCGTCCGCTGTATGACAAGTTCGTGGACTTCCTGCAAGAGAAAGAAGGACAGACCGACTATCGTCCCCGACAGATAGAATTCAACCGACTGAACCTTACCTATACCGTGATGTCGAAACGTAAACTGAAGGCTTTGGTGGACGAAGGACTGGTCGACGGATGGAATGATCCCCGTATGCCGACTGTCTGTGGCATGCGCCGTCGCGGATATTCCGCACAGAGCATCCGCAATTTCATCGACTCCATCGGTTATACCAAGTTCGATGCGTTAAACGACTATGCCCTGTTGGAGGCTGCTGTCCGTGACGACCTGAATAAGAAGGCATGCCGTGTGTCTGCCGTATTGAATCCTGTCAAACTGGTTATCACCAACTACCCCGAGGATAAGACCGAGGATTTGGTAGCTGTCAACAATCCGGAGAATGAGGCAGACGGCACACATAACATTACCTTTAGCCGTGAACTGTGGATTGAACGTGATGATTTCATGGAGGTCGCTGAGAAGAAGTTCCAACGTCTGGCTCCAGGCAAGGAAGTACGTCTGAAGAACGCCTATATCATCAAATGTGACGAGGAGCACCCCTGCGACAAGGACGCCACGGGCAATGTGACTACTATTTATGCCACATACGATCCCGAGACGCGCAGTGGACTGCCCGGTGCCGACCGCAAGATCAAGGGTAAGACACTCCATTGGTTAAGCACCAAGCACTGTCTGCCAGCAGAAGTACGACTGTACGACCGTCTGTTTACTGTAGAGAACCCCAGTGCCGATGAACGTGACTTCCGTGACCTGCTGAACCCAGAGTCCTTGGTAACCCTGAAGAACTGTTATGTAGAGCAGTATCTGAAAGAAAAGAAACCTGGTGACTTCCTGCAGTTCCAGCGCATTGGCTACTTCACCCTCGATGAGACTTCCAAGGACGGTCAACTCGTCTTCAACAAGACGGTCGGTCTGAAGGACACATGGGCGAAGATCAACAAATAGATGAAGAAGACCGGCGACGAATATTTCGACAATGAGGAGTTCAGAGAACTTCTGGACAACTATGAGGAATCAGTCAAGTCAGGGCATCCCCTTTTTATGGATGCCGATGACTTGGCTGATATTGCTGATTATTACCATTTCACGGGAATGGACCAGCAAGCCGGTGAGACCATAGAATATGCCCTATCCCTTTATCCCAACGCCACCCTGCCCAATGTTTTCAAGGCTCGTGAGGCACTGACCTCCGGAGATGTTGATACAGCCCGGGAATGCGTGGAGATGATTGAGAATAAAGACGACCCCGAGTATCACTACATGCAAGCAGAGTTGTTGATGGCCCAAGACAAAGTCGAGGAGGCCGACGATTATCTGCGGCAGTACTTCAAGACTGTTCCACCCGATGAATACCAGGACTTTGTGATGGATGTGGCCAATATCTATTTTGACTACGGACTGAACGAGAAAGCCTATGAGTGGATGATGCGCTCCAAAGGGGATGGGAGTAACGACTTCAAGGAACTGATGGCACGTACCCTCTTCGGGCTTGGAAAGTATAAGGACAGTGAACGTATCTTCAACGAGCTCTTAGACAAGAATCCCTATTCCAAACGTTATTGGAACGCCCTCGCCAATGCACAGTTTATGAACGAAGACTTCAGTGGAGCTGTCAGCAGCAGCGAGTATGCCATTGCCATCGACCCGGAAGATCCTGAGAGTATTCTCAACAAGGCAAACGGCCTATATCGTCTGGGCAACTACGAGGAGGCTATCCGTTATTACGACCGCTACGGAGAAGCGGGAGCTCCCGATGAGTTCAGTCTCCTGCACAAAGGATCGTGCTATGTCAATCTGGGACAACAGGAGGAAGCTGCATCCACGCTCCTTCAAGCCTTAGATGTATGTCCTACTGATTCCAGGTTCCTGCCACAGATTTATCAGGAACTGGCCTTTACCTACAGTGCCCTTCATCAGTTGGACAAGGCGTTATATTATCTTGACCAAACCCGCAAATTAGATTGTGATCATATTGATATCATGGTGCTGAAAGGTCATATCCTGCTGGAGAACGACCATATCCACGAGGCGGAAAATGTGTTCAAGAACGCCATGATTCAATCTGACAACGACCCGTCTGTTATTCTGCGTATCATTGTATCCCTCTATGACAACAAATACGTGAAAGCCTGCTATACCATGTTCAAGAAATTCTTCTCCATGATGGTCAACGATGATTACAAGGAGGGACATGCATATATGGCACTGTGTTGTTTTGACCTCGGATATACGGAAGAGTTTCTGATGTACCTGCGTATGGCCATCGAGCGCAATCCCCGTGAAGCCCGTCTCGTTCTGGCCCATCTGTTTCCAGAGGATATGCCTGCAAAAGACTATTATCAATATATGTATCAAAAATTGAAGAAATGAATTTCATATCATCCCTTCTTTCCAACCTCAACTACGGAACAATCCTGTTCCTGATGCTTTTGGAGAGTACGGTGGTTCCCGTTCCCTCCGAGTTTGTTGTCACGCCCGCTGCCTATCATGCCGCCGGTGGTAACCTCGATGTCTTTCTGGTAATTCTCTTTGCCACTATTGGGGCTGACCTGGGGGCATCTGTCAACTATGTTGTCGCCTATTATGTCGGCAGGCCTGTCATCTACCGCTTTGCTAACAGCAAATGGGGTAAGATGTGTCTGTTAAACCAAGAGAAGGTGGAGAAGAGTGAGAAATATTTCGATGACCATGGCGTGGTAGCCACCCTGACGGGACGACTCATCCCCGGTATCCGCCACTTGATATCCATTCCTGCCGGACTGGCAAAGATGAACTATTGGAAGTTCCTGTTCTACACGACTGTCGGTGCGGGTGTATGGCATAGTATCCTTGCTGCCTTGGGATGGTATCTGCACGCTATCGTACCAGAGGAGCAACTCAACGACAAGATTAGCGAATATGCCGAGTACATCAAACTCATCATCATCGCACTTGTCATTGCGGCCATCGTTTATTTCACGATCCGACATCTTCTGAAAAGAAAAACCGAATAAGATTCGTTTGTATCGAATATTATTCGTATATTTGCCGAATAATTAAATACAACATTCATTATGGCAAGAATTAACAACCATCTGGTTATCATGGCAGGAGGTGTCGGTAGCCGCTTTTGGCCCATGAGTACAGCAGAGAATCCCAAACAGTTTATTGACGTGCTGGGTATTGGCAGAACCCTACTGCAACTGACTGTCGACCGTTTTGATACGATTATCCCAAGGGAGAACGTCTGGGTTGTAACGAACCAAAGATATGCCGACATCGTCAGTAAGCAATTACCGGAGATGCCCCGCAATCATATACTCTGTGAGCCCTGTCGTCGCAATACGGCACCCTGTATTGCTTATGTCAGTTGGCGCATCAAGTCTACTGACCCGAAAGCCAATATCGTGGTATCCCCTAGTGACCACATCGTCCTGAATGTCAATGAATTCCGCCATATTATTACCGAATGCATGACATTCACCTGCGATAGTGATGCCATTGTTACCTTAGGAATGAAACCCACACGTCCAGAGACTGGCTATGGCTATATTCAGGCAGCCCTCTCCAGCAACTCCCTCCGCAACAAGGGTATCTTCCGGGTAGATTCCTTCCGTGAGAAACCCGATTTGGAAACAGCCAAGCAGTATATCAGCAAGAACAATTATTTCTGGAATGCTGGTATCTTTATCTGGAATGTCTCGACCATCGTCAATGCTTTCCGCATCTACCAGCCCGCCATTGCCAAGATTTTCGAGTCTTTATTGCCTATCTATGGCACCGACAAGGAACAGACAGAGATAGACCGTCTGTTCCCGGAGTGCGAGAACATCTCTGTGGACTATGCCATCATGGAGAAGGCGGAAGAGATTTTCGTGTGTCCTGCAGACTTCGGATGGAGTGACTTAGGTACATGGGGATCCCTACAACAAAACACCAAACAGGATCTTTACGGGAATGCCTGCATCGGACAAGACATCACTTTGATAGAGTCGCACAACTGTATGGTACATACAACTCAAGAAAAGAAAGTGGTTATTCAAGGACTTGATGGTTATATTGTCGCGGAGAATAATGACACACTGCTTATCTGTAAACTCTCAGAGGAACAGCGTATCAAACAATTCAGTGGTCAAGACTAAAATACAAAAGAAATGGAAAACGGAAAAGTCGCTCTGATAACCGGTATTACAGGACAGGATGGTTCCTATCTGGCCGAGTTCTTAATCGAGAAAGGTTATGAGGTGCACGGTCTGCTTCGCCGTTCATCCTCTTTCAACACAGGAAGAATCGAGCACCTCTACCTGGATGAGTGGGTGCGTGACATGAAGAAGAAACGTCTGGTCAATCTGCACTGGGCAGACATGACAGACTCCTCGTCGCTGATTCGTGTCATTGGCGAGGTGAAGCCTACGGAAATATACAACTTAGCGGCACAGAGTCACGTAAAGGTGTCGTTCGACGTTCCTGAATATACAGCTGACGTGGATGCTGACGGCGTATTGCGCCTGTTGGAGGCTGTGCGCATCTGCGGACTGGACAAGTCGTGTCGCATCTATCAAGCCTCAACATCCGAACTGTATGGCAAGGTACAGGAGGTTCCACAATCGGAGACTACCCCATTCTATCCCCGATCGCCATATGCAGTAGCTAAGCTCTATGGCTTTTGGATTATGAAGAACTACCGTGAGTCGTACGGTATGTACTGCTGCAACGGCATTCTGTTCAACCATGAGAGTGAACGCCGAGGCGAGAACTTCGTGACGCGTAAGATTACGCTGGCTGCAGCCCGCATTGCTCAAGGTTATCAAGACAAACTGTATTTGGGAAACCTGAACTCGCTGCGTGACTGGGGTTATGCCAAAGACTACATCGAGTGCATGTGGCTTATCCTACAACAGCCCGAACCCGACGACTTCGTGATTGCCACTGGTGAATACCATACCGTACGCGAATTCACCACGCTCGCCTTCAAGGAGGTTGGCATTGAACTGGAATGGCGTGGCGACGGTACCGATGAAAAAGGCTACGACAAAGCTACAGGCAAAGCATTGGTCGAAGTCGACCCGAAGTATTTCCGTCCTGCCGAAGTTGACCAGTTGCTGGGTAATCCTTCCAAAGCCAAGGCAAAGCTAGGTTGGAATCCACAGAAGACATCGTTCGAGGACCTTGTAAAGATTATGGTTCGACACGACATGAAGTTCGTGAAGAAACTGTTCCTGAAAGCACAAATGGACAAGGAGGAGATATAAGAGGTGAGAGGTGAGAGGTAAGAGGTGAGAAGTTAGAAGCAAGATGGAGTTAGATTCAAAGATATATGTAGCGGGGCACCGCGGTATGGTAGGCTCAGCCATTGTCCGTGAACTGAAACGGCAGGGATATACCCATATCATCACACGTACGCACCAGGAACTTGACCTTACCCGTCAGGAGGCTGTCGAGCAGTTCTTTGCCGAAGAGAAACCCGAATATGTGTTCCTCGCTGCCGCTAAGGTGGGCGGTATCGTAGCCAACCAGAGCGCTTTGGCCGACTTCATGTACGACAACATGATACTCGAGATGAATGTCATCCATGCCGCCTGGAAGAACGGCTGCAAGAAATTGGAGTTCTTAGGCAGCAGTTGTATTTATCCACGTATGGCTCCACAGCCTATGCCCGAGAGCTGCCTGCTCACCTCTGAGTTGGAGAAGACCAACGAAGCCTATGCCCTGGCTAAGATCAGCGGTCTGAAATACTGCGAGTTCCTCAACCGACAGTATGGTACCGATTATATCTCTGTGATGCCTACCAATCTCTACGGCCCCAACGACAACTACCATCCAGAACACAGTCACGTATTGCCGGCCCTCATTCGCAGGTTCCACGAGGCGAAGGTGGCCGGATTAGAGTCCGTTACCTGCTGGGGAGACGGTTCGCCATTGAGAGAATTCCTGTATGTCGATGACCTGGCCAACCTCTGTGTGTTCCTGATGAACAACTACAGTGGCCGGAGCGAGAGCGACAATAAACACGGTCAAGGGTCGCCAGATTACATGGCGACGGTTAATGCCGGCACCGGCAAGGAGCTGACCATCAAAGCTCTGACGGAGCTGGTAGCTAAAGTGGTAGGCTATTCTGGCCGCATTGAGTGGGATACCACCCGTCCGAATGGAACACCCCGTAAGTTGCTGGATGTCAGCAAAGCAACCAAGTTGGGGTGGACCTACAAGACGGAACTCGAAGATGGTATCCGACTCGCATACGAGGATTTCCTCCATAATCCCATGCGAACAGAGCGATAACCTCCCACCTCTGAAATACTAACCTCTAACATCAAAGCCTATGCAACCTATAAAAACCCTGAACGACATGATTATCTTCCTGCGGGAACGGGGAGACCGTAAACGTGTGGCCGTAGTATCAGCCAGTGATGCCAGTACTCGTTATGCTGTAGAGAAAGGTAAGGAGATGGGATTCATCGAACCCCTATATATTGATGGCGATGACAAGGAAGAATGTGCCCAACGAGCTGTGGCTCTCTGTAAGAATGGTGAAGCCGACATCCTGATGAAGGGTCTTATCAATACTGACGTATTGCTGCGTGCCATCTTAGACAAAGAGAAAGGTATTATCCGCCCTGGACACGTATTGACCCATGTGGCGATGGCCGAGATTCCCAAATATGAGAAACTGCTTTTCTTCACCGATGCTGCCGTTATTCCTGTTCCTACCCCATCCCAGCGACGCCAACAGATTCATTATATGAACTACGTATGTCACGCTATGGGCATTGAGGAGCCACGCATCTCACTCATCCATTGTGCCGAGAAAGTGAGTAGCAAGGCTTTCCCCTATACAGCCGACTATCTCGACATTATCGCAGAGGCACAGACGGGATGCTTCGGACGTTGTATCATCGACGGACCGCTTGACTTGAAGACATCACTTGACGCTGTCAGCCTACATGAGAAAGGGATTCACAGTATCATTGACGGACAGGCCGACGCCCTCATCTTTCCCGATATCGTGGCCGGTAATGTCTTCTACAAGACATTGACGCTTTTTGCTTATGCCAAGACGGCCGGTGTACTACAAGGTACCCTCTGTCCTTGTGTGGTATCTTCACGTGCCGATAGTCCTGACTCCAAGTATTATTCACTTGCCTTGGCTGCCATCTGACCGCTCACCTCTCACCCCTCACCGCTCACCTCTCACCCCTCACCTCTCACCCCTATGAAAATATTAGTTATCAATCCAGGGTCGACATCCACCAAGATGGCTGTCTATGAAAATGAGAAGCCTATCCTACTCCGTAACATCACCCACTCCGCCGAAGAGTTGGCTCCGTTCGGCGACATCACCGAGCAACAGTCATTCCGCCGGCAGCTGGTACTTGACGAACTCATGCAGGCCAATATCCCATTGGAATTCGATGCGGTCATCGGACGTGGCGGACTGGTAAAACCGATTGCCGGTGGTGTCTATGAAATCAACCAAAAGATGATAGACGATACGCTTCACGGTTGTGTGATGCATAACCACGCCTGCAACCTCGGTTGCCTCATCGCCTATGAGATTGCCGCAAAAATAAACGATCAACGCTCATCTCTCAACGCTCAACATCATCGTTGCCGTTCTTTCATCGCCGACCCCGGTGTCGTTGACGAACTGACTCCCCTGGCCCGTATCAGTGGCTCCCCCATGATGCCTCGCATCTGTATCTGGCATGCACTGAATCAGCGAGCCATCGCCCGTCGCTATGCTCGGGGCATTGGCAAGGAATACGAAGACCTCAATCTGATTATCTGTCATCTCGGTGGCGGTATCAGTGTAGCAGCCCACGAACACGGACGTGCCATTGATGCCAATAATGCATTGGACGGAGAGGGGCCTCTCTCCCCCGAGCGTGCTGGTTCATTACCAGCAGCCGACCTTATCCGGCTCTGTTTCAGTGGGAAATATACAGAAAAGCAATTGCTGAAGCGTATTGCTGGAAAAGCCGGACTGACAGCGCATTTAGGGACCAATGACATGCGCGAGATCCTGAAACGCATCAAACAAGGTGATGAGCATGCCCAACTGTTGGTAGATGCCATGCTTTACCATACTGCCAAACAGATAGCCAGCGAGGCTGCTGTCCTCTGTGGACAAATAGATGCCATCCTCCTGACAGGCGGTATGGCACATAGTGACTATATCGTCAGCGAACTACGTCGCCGTATCGGTTTCCTTGCCCCCGTTTACGTATTCCCAGGTGAGGATGAAATGGAAGCGCTCGCCCTGAATGCCCTTGCAGTGCTACAAGGGAGACGGGAAGCCAAGGAATACCAATAAAAAAACGTGCCGCCTATCTGTTCGACAGGCGGCACGCTTGATGATCAATTACATATTCTTATTCAAAGTTTCTTTCCACTGGGTATAGGCGGCAAGATATTCTGCACGCCGTGCCTGATCCGGTTCAATCACCTGCAGCTTATCCAATGTCGCGAAAGCCTCGTTATTATCCTTGTAGATACCGGCACCGATACCAGCACCCTTGGCGGCACCTACAGAGCCGTCGGTATCATAAAGCTCAATGGTTGCACCACTGACACCAGCCAGGGTGTCACGGAACAGTGGACTGAGGAACATATTTGCCTTACCGGCATGGATATTACGGATATTCATACCCATCTGCTGCATAATTTCCATACCATAGCAGAAAGAGAAGACGATACCCTCTTGGGCAGCACGTACAAGATGTGCCTTGTTATGCTTATTGAAATTCAGTCCGTTGATAGAGCAGCCGATTTCCTTATTCTCCAGCACACGTTCGGCACCATTACCGAATGGCACAATCGTCACGCCCTCACTACCGATGGGCACCGTAGCTGCCAAGTCGTTCATCTCCGCATAACCGACATCCGGGGTGATGTTACGGTGTGTCCATGCATTCAGGATACCCGTTCCGTTGATACACAACAACACGCCCAGACGGGTCTGGTCAACACGGTGATTCACATGGGCGAAGGTGTTTACACGACTCTTCTTGTCATAGTTCACATCACCCAGCACGCCATATACCACACCGGAAGTTCCTGCTGTAGCAGCAATCTCGCCCGGATTCAACACATTCAGTGAAAGCGCGTTATTCGGCTGGTCACCACCTCTATAGGTAATCGGTGTACCTGCCTTCAGTCCCAGTTCTGCAGCAGCCTCGGCACTGACCTCACTCTGAACGCTGAAGGTTGGAACGATATCGCTGATCAAAGAATTGTCGAAACCATAATACTTCATCAGGAAGTCAGCCACCTGGTTGTTCTTGAAATCCCAGAACATACCTTCACTCAACCCACTGACTGTCGTATTCACGGTACCGGAAAGACGCATGGCGATATAGTCACCGGGAAGCATAATCTTATAGATTTTCCCATAGATCTCCGGCTCATTCTCCTTGACCCACGCCAGTTTAGCAGCTGTAAAGTTACCCGGTGAGTTCAGCAGATGACTCAGACACTGTTCGGCGCCCAAATCACGGAAAGCCTTCTCGCCATAGGGAACAGCACGTGAGTCGCACCAGATAATCGCAGGACGCAAAGCCTTCAGATCCTTATCCACACATACCAGTCCGTGCATCTGATAAGAGATACCGATGGCCTTGATTTCCTCGCCAGTTGCTCCGGCTTCTGCCATAATTTTTTTCAGACTCAGCTTCGCATTGTCCCACCACATTTGGGGATCCTGCTCAGCCCAACCAGCTTTAACCGCCATAATAGGGGCTTCCTTTTCGGGGAAAAACGCAGTTGCAGCACACTTACCAGTGTCCGCATTCACAAGAGATGCCTTGACAGATGAACTGCCAACATCAAAACCTAATAAATATCTATTTGCCATAATACAATAAGTTAATTCTACTTGTTATTACATTTTTACACCACAAATTTCCCTCTTTTTTTTCTAAAAACCAACTTTTTTGCAGGTTTTCAACATTTTTTTATCATTATTTGACTACAATTAAAAATATTTTTTTACCTTTGCACATTAGAACAACATAACCGAGAACTAAGATTTATTCATATATGAAGAAGAAAATACTAATCCTTGATGACAAAGAGACCATCGCTAAGGTGCTCTCTATTTACCTCATGAGCGAATACGATGTACAATGGTTGCCAGATGGTTTGCAGGGAGTGAAATGGCTTCAAGCCGGCAACACGCCTGACTTGATTATTTCTGACATCCGTATGCCAGGTATGCGTGGAGACGATTTCCTGGAGTGGATTAAACAGAACGAGTTGTTCCGCCATATCCCCGTAATCATGCTCTCCAGCGAAGATTCCACCAGTGAGCGTATACGCTTGTTGGAGATTGGAGCGGTCGACTACATCGTCAAGCCGTTCAACCCCATGGAATTGAAAATCCGTGTCAAAAAGATTCTTCCGAATTAATTTACATTATTATATATTATGATAGGTGTTGTTTACTTAGGTAACAATCCAAAGACACAAGAAAGGCTCAAATATATCCCCGGACAATTGGTTCGCATGGCGAATGCCTATAAGGATGCAGCTCAGGTATGTACCCCGCATGTATCCAATGAGCATTTTATTGTCTTTTTTGAACGTAATGTTCGCAGTGAAGACATCACTGCCATCACCTATCTCCGGAAGAAATGCCGCAATGTCTATATCATTCTTCTGACTGACGACATGTCGGAGGAGGAACGGAACATCTACATCAAATGCGGTGTCAACGACACCATCAACAAAGATGCCTCTGTAACGGCATTAAACAAGAAGATCCTATTCATTTCCGATCGTGAGAACATTCTGTTTGACGATGAGGCTCCCAAATACAGGATTCTGAAGTTCAAGATTCCCGTATGGAAACGCCTCTTCGACATTTTCTTCTCCGGACTTGCCATTATCATTCTCTCTCCGATATTCATCCTGACGGCCATTGCTATCCGGCTGGAGAGCAAAGGCCCGATTCTGTTCAAGTCAAAACGTGTGGGAACCAATTACACCATTTTCGACTTCTTGAAGTTCCGCAGCATGTATGTGGACGCAGAAGAGCGGTTGAAAGACCTGAGCAAGGAGCATAATCAGTATGCCGATAAAGACGAGGATGATGAGCACAAGACCATCACGGCTCCCCTCGGTGATCAGGCTGAACAGGATATGTTGGATATGGGCATGGAATCTGAGATGATGATCAGCGACGAGGAAGTGATGCTGATTGGTGATGATTTCGTGGTAGCTGAAAGTGATTTCAACAAGCAGAAAGACGAGGAGATCAATAATGCCTTCGTCAAGATTGAGAACGACCCTCGTATCACCAAAGTGGGACGCTTTATCCGCAAATACAGTATCGATGAGCTGCCTCAGCTTTTCAACATTCTCAAAGGCGATATGTCTATCGTGGGCAACCGGCCTCTCCCCCTCTACGAGGCAGAGAAGTTGACCGCCGACACCAGCATCGACCGTTTCATGGCGCCTGCCGGTCTGACAGGACTTTGGCAGGTAGAGGAGCGCGGCAAAGGTGGTAATATGTCGGCTGAGGAGCGCAAGCAATTGGATATCACCTACGGACAGACCTACAATTTCATGTTAGACATGAAAATTATCTTCCGTACCCTGTTTACATTCGTACAGAAAGAAAACGTTTAACAACATAGATAATCTAGATTAAAATGAACAAAATAAAACGTTTACTGCTACTGATTTCCATGACAAGCATAGGCATCATGTCTTATGCGCAGTCTTTGGATGACAGTGGTATCAGTGCGGGATTCTTCGACTCCAGCGATGAGAGTACCTTGAACTTCTCGACGTTCCACCTCCCCCCGTTGTCCGTTCTTTTTGAGAATGCCAAACAGAATCCGACGATTCTTTCGATGGAGAAGTCTGAACAGTTGGCCAAGGCGGAAGTCGCCAAACAAAAACGGCATATTTTCTCCTATGTCCGTGCGCATGCCAGTTATAGCTATGGTAAGACGGATGTTTATGGTCAGATGACCAACAATTCAACGGGAACGTATAACTTTACGCCAATTTTCGAATCAAAAAATGGCTCTGAACAATCTTATTGGACGGTAGGTGTGAATTTGAACGTTCCCTTGGAAGACATTTTGGACTGGGCCCCGTCCATTAAGCGGAAAAGGCTGGAGGCAGAAAAAGCCAGACTGGAGAAAGACATTAAATTTGAGGACTTAAAACTCCAGATTAGTTCTTTATATGCCAAGATTACGAATAGTTTGGTCACATTGAAAACCGCCAGTGAAGGTGCTGCCGCCTATCAGGGAGCCGGTGCCTTGAACCAGGAGGACTTCCACCAAGGCAATATGGATATTGAGGATTATGCGTGGACCAAGTTGCATGAGTTGGATGTGGTCAAGCAATACCAGGTCTTGCAGACGGAAATCATGACGGATATCCTCACACTGGAGATTATCTCCCGCACCCCGATTATCACGAATGCCACAACGGAAGTAACCTTAGATGGTACGATTCACAAGTCGGAGAGTCAGATCCGTCGTGAGAACAAGGCGTTGGAGAAGCGCATCGCCAAAGAGGCAAAGGCTGACGAGAAGCGTTACCAGCAGTTGGAGCGTGAGGAGAGGAGGGCACAGTCCAAGGCATCCCGTATGGACGCCAGAGAGGCGTCCAGGTCAGCAAAAGCCGCAAGGGCTTATGAAAAGAGTAGTAGAAAACGTTAACATATAATACTATGGATTTATTCAGATATATCGTTCGCTTTTTATACAAGATACGCTGGTATCTGGTTATCTTGCCGTTAATCGCACTGGTTGTTGCATGGTTCTTAACCCGCCATATGGAGCGTGTTTACGACACCAACACCACCATTTATACCGGTATGATTACCGGTTACAATATCGAAGGTGGCGTAGGTACTGCTGGTGGAAACTCCCAGACCAACATTACCAACCTGATGCTGATTATCACGACGGAAAATACCATTCATGAGGTATCGCTCCGGCTGTTTGCCCGTTGTATGATGTATGGCAATCCCAACAAGGACAACAACTACATCTCCGCCGAGCATTTCCGTCAGTTGAATGCCTCTGTACCGGCAGATGTCAAGGCCCTGATCAACCACAATAGTGAGTCGGCGACCTACGCGAATCTGAAAGCCTACGAGAAACCTTCACAAGATAATTATATCTTTGGTATTCTCAATTACCATCCCTATTTTGGTATCAATAATATCACATCTCGCTTGAAAGTATTGCAATTGGAGCGAAGTGATATCATAGACATCGGTTATTCCGCCAACGATGCCGGTATTGCCTATAACACGTTGGATATCCTAAATGAAGTATTTGCCCGTCACTACCAACAGATTCGTTTCGGCGAAACCAATAATGTGATTAAATTCTTCGAACGCGAGGTAGCCCGTCTTTATCGTATCCTGACAGGTGCAGAGGATGATTTGATTCGTTATAATATTTCCAAACGTATCATTAACTATGGTGAACAAACCAAGCAGTTGACCGTACTGGAGATGCAGCAACAGAACTTCCGCAACCAGCAGTTGATGGACTACACCACCTCCAAGGCGTTGATGGACTATCTGGAGCGTCAGTTAGGCGACCGTGCCCGTGTCATCCGTGCCAACAAGCAGTTCACCGACAAGATCAAGGATATCTCCCGTTTGCAGTCGCGTATTTCCAACCTTCGCCTCATGGCAGGAGAAGGCGGTGACCTCAATAATGAGGCTCAGGAGGAGATGCAGAAGGCACAGCGTGAGTTGCAGAGCACCACGAACAGCGTGAAAGACCTGACCCATGAGATTGAGGCAGGAACCTATAGCACTGAGACCGGTGTCAAGGCCAAGGACATGATAGATAAATGGCTGGAGCAGATGCTGTTAATGGAGAAGGCCAGGGCTGAGATGTCTGCTACCGATATTATGAAGCAGCAACTGGATCAGCAATACCTGTTCTACTCACCGATTGGAGCGACATTGGATCGTAAGGCACGTCATATTGGATTCGTAGAGGGTAACTATATGGAGATGTTAAAAGCGCTGAATGCGGCACGTCTGCGTCAGAAGAACCTGCAGATGTCCACGGCAACCCTGCGTGTATTGAACCCACCCATGTTCCCCTTGAACGCCCAACCCACCAACCGTTTGATGATTTTGTTGGGCGCTTTCCTGCTCACCTTCATGTTGACGGCATTATGGTTCTTTATCATCGAACTGCTCGACCGCACCCTGCGTGATCGGATGCGTTCCGAACGTATCACCAAGATTCCTGTCATGGGCTGTTACCCGAAGGAGAGCAACCTACGCTATCGCCGTTTCAACAAGACGATTGCCGACATGTCTCTCCGCCAGCTCAGCAAGGCCTTGCTGCCTAAGTTCAGGGAAGGACAGCAGAATGTGCTCAACCTCTTATCCACCGACTCTGGCAATGGTAAGAGTTACTTAGCCCAGGAGCTGGAGAATTACTGGATCTCTATCGGTTTACAGGTCCGTCGCCTGACCTACGACGAGGACTTCCTCGCTGAAGATAGCAAGTTTATTATGGCAAACGGAATCAAGGATCTCTGTCCGGATATCCTGCCGGAGGAGATTGCCATCATCGAGTATCCATGCTTGGATGAGAACTCCATCGCTCCGGCATTGTTGAATATGGCTACCGTCAACCTGATGGTAACACGAGCCAACCGTACATGGAAGGATGTTGACCAAAAAGCTTTGAAAGAAGTAGAGGCGATGTTGGATGAGGAGCATAAAGACACGCTCTTCATGTACCTAACGGAGGCGAGCCGCTACGCCGTAGAAGAATTCGTCGGTCAGTTGCCGCCATACACGAAGTTCAACAACTTTGTATATCGGATGTCACAATTAGGTTTGACAGCAACGGAGAACAGTCATGCCAAATAAATGACAAATAGTATAACGACATATACCAGTGAGAACAGAGGAAGAGCATTAGTGCTCTTTCTCTTGTTTGGTTTGGCGATATATCAGTTTGTCAATGCAGGCTTCAGTGCCTTTGCGATGGTCTGTCTGTCACCAGTCCTCGTGTTAGCCGTCTATGTAGCATTTACCTGGAAGATGACCGCCTTTTGGGCGTTGTTTGCCATCAACTATACCGTTATGTTCTTCGGTAAGCAGCAAATGTTGCCCAATGGTATTCCCACCTCCTTATATAATGAGATGCTGGAATTGCTCCTGATAGCCATCGCCATTGTCGATGCCCGGGAGGAGCCTAAATTCGAGCGGACGGCAAACCTGATGTTGTATGCGCTGATAGCGTGGTGTGGTTATTGCACCTTACAGGTGCTGAATGACACGTGCGACTTAGGAATCAATGTCGGCAACTGGTATAGTGGTGCCCGCATGATGGCCTTTCAATTGCTATATATTTTCTTGGTTTTTTCCCTATACATATCTACACCTAAGATTTTACACCAATATCTATGGGTATGGGCGTTTTTCTGTCTATTCTCAGCCTTTTGGACCTGGAAACAACAAACCTTTGGTTGGACTCACGCTGAAAGCGTATGGTTTGAGTCCGTGGGTTATGCGACACATAGGGTTAATGGTATCATCCGCTATTTCTCTACCTTCAATGATGCAGCCACCTACGGATGTAATGCTGCTGCTGCTGCCGTGGCTTTCATTATTTTCAGCATCACAACGAAAATTAAGCGAGATCGCTATTTCTTCTTAATAGTTGCAGCTTTTATTGTTAAAGGTATGTTTGCGTCTGGTACACGTACAGCTATTGTCTGTCTATTTGCGGGTATCATGGTATATGTAATTCTATCAAAGTCCATCAAAATAGCTGTACCAGTAATTTTATTTGCAGGATTAGCTTATGTTTTTCTTGCTTATACAGATATCGGACAAGGTAATTCTCAGATTCGCCGTATGCGATCTGCCTTCAACAAAAACGATGCTTCCGCCAATGTCCGTACCATCAACCAAGCATCCATCCGAAAATATATCCAAGACGCACCATGGGGAATCGGTATTGGTACAAATTACAACAATGTACCCGCCAACAATAAATTCCGAAAGCTATCCACCATTCCGCCTGACTCTGAGTATGTCTATATCTGGGTACATGCTGGTCCCATTGGCATCACTACCTTTATTATCACCATGCTCCTGATGTTAGGCGGTGCCTGTTGGATTACCATGTTCCGTCTGAAAAGCCGTTCGTTGATGGGAATAGGGGCCGGATTCACGTGTGCTTTTGTTGCGATACAGTTGGGAGGATATGCCAACCAGATTCTAATGCAGTTCCCCAATGCCCTCATATACTATGGTGGATTGTCCATCGTCTATATTCTTCCTTTCATCGAAAAAGATTGGGTACAGATGGAGGAGAAACGGTTTGCTGAGCAACAGGAACGTGAGCGGCTGAAGTTAGAGAAGAAGAAAGCGTCAAGGGTTTAGGAGCATTGAACATTGAACATTGAGCATTGAAAAAAAAATATCCATCATAACCGTCAATTACAACGGCGTAAAGGATACCTGTGAATTGATGGAGTCATTACCTTTGGATGACGAGTCTTTAGAGGTAATCGTGGTGGATAATGATTCTTTCCAAGATGAGGCTTCAGAAATTGAGAAGTGTTTCCCACAAGTCTTTGTTATCAGAAGTGATAAGAACTTAGGCTTTGCAGGAGGCAATAATCTTGGAATCCAAGCGGCACATGGCAAATACCTTTTCTTTATTAATAACGACACTATCATCCATCAACCATCAGCCATCAGCCATCTGATGAATCGTTTAGATTCATCTCCCTCGATTGGAATGGTATGTCCTAAGATTCGGTTCAGTTGGGGAAGCCAACAGATACAGTATGCAGGATATACGCCACTGTCTCCGATTACTTTGCGCAACCAATCGATTGGATGCGGAGAGGAAGACCAGGGACAATATGATGCACCCCACCCTACACCGTATGCTCATGGCGCTGCCATGATGGTGAAACGAGAAGTGATTGAGAAAGTAGGCATGATGCCTGAGTGTTACTTTCTCTATTATGAGGAGCTCGACTGGTCGGAGATGATAAGCCGTGCTGGTTATGAGATATGGTATGAACCTACTTGTACGATCTTCCACAAGGAAAGTCAGACAACAGGTCGTATGTCACCATTGAAGATCTATTATATCACCCGCAACCGCCTGCTCTTTGCCCAACGGAATGTCAAAGGATGTGCAAAATACCTGTCATTTCTCTACCTGATAGGTATTGTGGCACCCAAGGATATCCTGAAACATTTCTGTCAGGGAAACCTCAATCTCTCAAAAGCGGTAATAAAAGGAATTATGGATTTTATCAAACTATAAAACTATGGATTTTTGGACCATATTATATATCATCGACTGGGTACTTTTCGGAATGGTCGCACTGACAGCCCTCTATCTGTTAGTTTTCACTATCTTCTCTTTGTTTTTCCGTACAAGTAACATTCCCAAGACGAATCACCAGAATCGTTTTATTGTATTGATTCCTGCCTATCAGAACAAAGGAGTAGTCCAGACGGTACATTCTGTCTTAGGACAAACTTACCAGCAGCGTCTGTTCGACATCTCTGTCATTTCCGACCACAATGATGAGATGACGAATTTCCGGTTGGCGCAAGAACCCGTCACTTTATTGGTTCCCAACTTTGAAAAAAGCACAAAGGCAAAGGCATTACAGCTTGCTATTAACAACCTGCCACAATTTAAGATTTATGATATCGTCGTCATTTTAAGTGCGGGAGACGTTGTAGAACCCGAATTCTTAGAGAACCTGAATGCCGCTTTTGAGTCTGCTGGTACCAAAGCCATTCAGACCCACCTATTGTCTCGCAATAGAGATACCACCGTCTCACGCATGGGCTCCATCTTCGAAGAAATCAATCATTCTATATTCCGTCGCGGACATATTGTCTGCGGCCTATCTGCAGGACTACAAGGATCAGGATGCGCCTTTGACTTTGAATGGTTTAAGAACAATATTTTCAAGATCAAATCTGCTTGGGAAGACAAAGAAATAGAAGCTCTTTTGATGCGTCAGCATGTCTATGTTGACTACTTTGACCAGATTTATGTCTTTGATGAGAAAACACGGGAAGCCAAGGATTTCAATCGTGAAAGAGGTCGTTGGATTAAAGCACAATACCTGACCCTTCTGCGCAACATCCACTTCCTACCTATGGCTATCCTTAACCGGCAATACAATTGGGCTGACAAGATTATTCAATGGATGTTGATTCCTCGCATGGTCATGATGGCCATCATCATCTTCATGAGTATTGTCTTACCCATGATCTACACCACTCTTGCTTTTAAATGGTGGGGCTTATTTGCCATCACCTTGCTGATTTTTGCCATGGCAACCCCCGACTATTTGGTGGATGACAAATGGGATTCTACCTTCTTCAAGACCCCACTTGTCTTAATGAAATCTATCCCTGGACTATCTAAAATCACGGATTTCATAGAGGAAAGAGAACATAAGAGAGAGAAAAAGAAAAAAGAAAAGGAGAAAAACAAAAAAAGGAAAAACAAAAAGTAAATGATGACACTCATACATATCATAGACTGGGTGCTATGGATTTTCATGGCACCATCTGTTCTATATGTGTTTTTTTATGCCATCATATCCCTCTTCCCTTCCCGTCGCACCAACCATCAGCCCTCGGCCCTCAGCCCTCAGCCATCCACCTTCCTCATCTTATTCCCTGCCTACAAGGAAGATGCGGTCATTGTCCATTCCGTGCGCCAATGCTTAGAACAGACCTATCCCAAAGGGCTCTATCATATCGGAGTCATCTCTGACCACATGCAGGAAGAAACGAATGAAGTGTTACGACAACTGCCCATCACTCTGTTTACGCCCCAGTTTGAGAAGAGCAGCAAAGCCAAGGCACTACAGTATGCCATCCAACAACTCTCTACTTTCCGCTCGGCCCAAAGGGACGCTTGTTCCGAAGGTCTCAAGAACTCTCAACTTTCAACTTTCAACTATATCATTATTCTCGATGCCGACAATATGGTGATGCCAGATTTCCTGGAGCAGGTGAATGCCTCCTGTCAACAAGGCTACAAGGCAATCCAATGCCACCGCTGTGCCAAGAATAGTCAGAACGACGTGGCTGTCTTGGATGGGGTGAGTGAAGAAATCAACAACACCATTTTCCGTATAGCACACAACACCATTGGTTTATCCTCTGCCCTCATCGGCTCTGGCATGTGCTTTACGTTCGAATGGTTCAAACAACATGTCGAATTGTTAAATTCTGCCGTAGAGGATCGAGAACTAGAATCTTTTTTGTTACAAGAGAAAGTATTTATTAAATTTGAAGAGAATATTCATGTATTTGACGAGAAAGTCAGCAACCGCGATAACTTCGAACGGCAACGACTTCGTTGGCTAAACGGGCAATTACAAACATTACTCATCATGCTGCCTTACATTCCTCATGCTATAGCCACAGGAAACATCAATTACATCGACAAAACCATCCAACAGGCATTAATACCACGTTCTATTCTATTGGTTCTGATACCTGTGTTTAGTTTTATCATGTTATGCTTTGCTCCTATTTGGAGTCTCAAGTGGTGGATACTCTATCTAATATTATGCCTCTCACTATATATTGCAATCCCTTCGCAGATGCGCAACAGCACTGTTTTTGGCAAGCTAAGCAGTTTCCCCTCTTTGGCTTTCAAAATGCTGAAGAACTTGTTCCGCATAAATAAGCATAACAAAGAATTCCTTCATACAACCCACGGAAATGAGTGAACGTGTACATAGAAGTGTAATGAATATTAAAGTGGGCATGCTTTTTTATGTCCTCTCATTGTTTATTGCTTTCTTCTCGCGCAAAGTTTTCCTCGATTGTCTCGGTGCAGAGTTCATCGGACTGACGGGTATGCTCATGAACATCATGAGTTTCCTCAGTGTAGCAGAGTTGGGTATTGGCACGAGTATCGTCTACTTCCTCTACAAGCCACTACAGGAAGATAACCATGAGAAAATCAACGAGGTAATGTCAATGCTGGCCTATCTTTATCGTTGCATCGGAGGAATTATAGGTATCTGCGGACTTATTGTCAGTCTTTTCTTCCCTTGGTGGTTCGGACATCTCACGACAGGTCTTCCTTTGGTCTACTTTGCCTTCTACTCTTTTCTTGCCACCTCAATGGTCGGTTATCTTTTCAACTACCGCCAATTGCTGGTTGGAGCACATCAGCGACAATATGTGGTAAACGCCTATTTCCAGTCTATCGCCATCATCCAAAGTATTGTTCAGATTATCCTTGCCTATTATTACCGCAACCTTTATCTGTGGGTCATCGTCGGTCTGGTATTTACCATCATCGGCTGTATTGTCTTCAATTATCGCATCCGCAAGGAATATCCTTGGTTACGCATTAGTTTGAAAGAAGGTAGAGTTAATCTCAGGAAATACCCTGAAGTCTTAAGGAAAACCCGACAGATATTCGTTCAGCGTATCAAGAACTTCATTCTCTACCGCAGTGATGAAATTCTCGTAGGAACCTTTGTATCCGTCGTTCAGGTAGCCGTTTATGGCAATTACACGATTATTGTTAACAAGCTCAATTTCCTTGTGAATATCCTGAGTGACGGTATGAATGCCGGTATCGGTAATCTCGTGGCAGAAGGCAACGATCAGAATACGATGAAAGTATTTTGGGAACTTACCGCCATTCGTTTTCTGATTGTTGGTATTATTGTCTTTGGACTATTACTTTTTATCCAACCTTTCATCTCATGTTGGTTCGGCATCCAGTATCGCCTAAATGATTGGATTGTCTACCTGTTGGTCTTTAATATCTTCATCATGCTTTCGAGAGGGGTTGTTGAGATGTATATCTCCGCATATGGCCTGTTTTCCGACGTTTGGGCAGCATGGACAGAACTATTTGTCAACCTTACCGTAACCATCTGTCTGGCACCATTTTTTGGTATTGTCGGTATTCTGCTGGGTAAAATTATCAGCGTTTTCTTCATCGCCATGTTCTGGAAACCTTATTTCCTGTTCTCCAAAGGATTATTCCAAAGCGTTTCTGTCTATTGGCGAGGCATGCTCCCCTACTATCTTATCTTCGCAGTGTTCACCTGTGTGACACTCGTCGTCCGTTATCTATTGATTGAACCAGAAGTGAACACCCTACTTCTTTTGACGGGTTATGGACTGATAACCTATGTTCCTTTGATCCTTCTGTATTTCTTGACATTATTCTTTCTAACCAAGGGTATGAAATATTTCGTAGCACGAAAACCTGCCCTTTATCATAAACTCAAAAAAATTAATCTATGAGAATAATCTGTGATGCCCCCGGACAAACATGTAACAGGCTATGGACTTATCTTGCTTCCGTAGCACAATGTGTGGCGGAAAAGAAGAAGATGGTGATTATCTTCTATGACTGGACCATTGAGGACTTTCCCAACCTGCTCCATGCATCGTTTATCTATTATCCCTTATGGCAACCTTGGTTTCTTAGATTGCCAAAAGGATGGGGATGGTATAAGCATCTGACTTGGAAGGTGACGCATAATAAAGGATGGGATAAGGTCTTCAAGTTCCTTGGCTTCACCAAAGGCTGGCAGACTCGTACTGACACCCGCTACCTGAAACAGACAATGCCTGAACTGAAGCGCATTTTTCGCCCGAAGGACGAAATCATGCAAAAAGCAGAGGCGATGATTGCCGGACTGCGACAGGATTCAGATTTGGTAGTAGGTGTACACATTCGCCGAGGAGACTATGCCACCTGGCATGACGGACGTTTCTTCTACGAATTAGAGGAGTATAGGGAGTTTATGCTTCGCATCCAAGAGTGCTACAAAGACAAGCGCGTCAGTTTCTTTATCAGTTCTAACGAAGACTTCTCTCCCAACCTTTTCGAGGGATGCATCTGTAAACGTTTCGGGAAAGAACCTTCGGGTGCTATCCTCGACCTCTATACGCTTTCTGTCTGTGACCTGATTATAGGTCCCTTCAGCAGCTATAGCCGTTGGGCATCATTCATTGGCGAGGTCCCTCTCTGTTTTCTGGAATCCAAAGACCAGCAGTTTATGGAAGAGAGTTTCTCGAAGATTGTTGACTTCTTCCATTTTGAAAACGGCAAAGAGATTTTCGACTGGTAATAATCATGAAGATAGCCATTCTTACATCCGGAATACTTCCTGTTCCTGCAGTACAAGGCGGAGCCGTAGAAAATCTCATTGATTTCTACTTAGAATACAACGACCTGCACAGACTTCACGATATGACCGTGTATAGCGTAGCTGACAAGGCTGTAAAAGGGCAATTTACCCTACAGTCGGATGTCAACCACTTTTTCTATATAGACATGGACAGCAGATGGGCGAAGTTACGCAAGAAATGGTATGCAAGAACACACGGAAAGGAGTATTATCACTACTCCATCGAATACTATTTTCAAGAAGTGATACGTCGTGTGAGAAAGGAACAATACGATGTGATACTGTTGGAAAACCGTCCGGGATATGCACTGAAAATTTCAAAGGATTTGGATTCAAAGGTGGTGGTACATTTACATAACGACTTCATGAACACCGAAACACCATCCGTTAAGGAGATATACAATAGGACGGACAAGATAATCTGTATCTCCGAGTATATCAAATCACGTGTACTCACAATCAATAAAGAGGACGAAAAGTGTATCACCGTCCTGAACGGCATCAGTCTTGACACTTTCATGAACCCGTCAATATTTTCAATACATCGGCAGGATTTTAACTTATCTGACAACGATTTCGTTATCGTCTTCTCAGGACGTATCATTGAACAGAAAGGTATCCGGCAATTGCTGATGGCGATGCAGGAACTGAAGGAACATCCAGACATCAAGTTAATGATTGTCGGCGGTTCGTTCTATGGTAACGAAGCAAGAAAAACGCCCTTCATTGAGGAATTGTTCAAACTCTCTGAGGATGTCCGCCATCAAATCATCTTCACAGGTTTCCGTCCTTATCAGGAGATACCATCACTGCTGTCTCTTGCCGATATTGCCGTTCTCCCGTCCATTTGGGAAGAACCGTTGGGTCTCACTTGTATTGAGGCTATGGCGGCAGGACTCCCCGTCATCACCACAAAGCAAGGAGGTATTCCCGAGACTGTGACTCCAGACTGCGCCATCATGCTCGACGTGGACGAGAAACTGCCACATCGTATCTCCGCTGTCATCCTCGACCTCTATGAACACCCAGAAAAAAGGAAGGCGATGAGCAAGGCATCATTGGAACGCTCCAAACTGTTCAGCAAGGAACGATATGCCCGTGAGTTCTTCGAGGCATTGGAAGCTATGTGATTTGCTGATTCCCTATTTGGGAATCAGCAAATTTCTTATGATTTCCTCATAGCCGCTCATAAATGGCGGTTCTTCGTCAGGATGACAATGGTGATAGTCCTGTTCCAGCAGGTCGAGGATTCGCGCCAATAGAAGAAGTCGTCGCTGGGGCGTAAACTCCCGGAAGAGGAGCATCCGAAGAATGGTGTAAAACTGTGGAAGACGTAAAAGCCCTCCGTTTTAGACTCGCATGCGCGTCTCCTGACTGATGTGGAAGCTACGGCATCCACGGTCAGAGAAACACTTTCGGTCACCACTGAACGTTTCCTGCAGGAAACGCAGCAGAAGTGGTGTGTTGAGAAATTTTCCCATAATTTTTGTTGTTAAATATTATAAATTACGTACAGACATTGTCTGTACAGAAACGTTACAAAAGTAGTTCTTTTTTCCGAACTTTGTAGTGTCCGGACAAAAGACTGTAAAAATTTTATACTTTTTTATGACTAATAGCTAAAATGAATAACGAATCTTTTGACATCGTTCGAAAGGCGGTTGCAGACCATTCCATGACCGACGACGACCGGCTACTGGAACAGTTACGCATCACACGTGACAAGAAGCTGCCCGATATGCAGTTCTTATTCCGCATCTTCGGCAAGCCCTGTTTCCCTCGTGGCGAATTAGTGGCAGTCACGGGTAAGGCGAAAAGCGGCAAGACCTTGTTTACCTCTATGTTGATGGCCTGTTGTGTGTGTGATGAGGTGCTACAGGTGCAGCGTCCTTTCGAAGACATCGATGACACGTGGCAGTGTCCGCCCATCCGTTGTCTCTGGTACGATACCGAACAGAGTGAACAGTCCACCCAGGATATTCTGCGACATCGCATCCTGCCGATGGCCGGCCTTCTGACGGAAGAGGGAAAAGGAAAGAAGGAAGAAGACTTTTACGATATCTTTAACGTCAGAAGTCTGTACTACGAGGAGCGTCTGCGATTATTTGAGAAGGCGGTACGCAAGTACCGCCCTGACCTCTTGCTGCTTGATGGGGTGCGTGACCTTCTAGCCGATATCAACGATGGCGTGAAAGCCCAGGAGATAGTAGAGCGGCTGATGAAACTTGCCCAGGAGACCAACTGCTGCCTGGTGTGCGTGCTCCATCAGAACAAAGGGGCCGAGGACCGTAACCTGCGCGGTTGGATTGGTACCGAGCTAATGAACAAAGCCTTCGAGGTCTATTCCTGCGAGAAAGTAAAACCCGAAAACATCTTCGTGGTCGAGCAGACCCATACCCGCAAGTACGACCTCGACGGACTGATGTTCTTCCGTATGGATACCGAGACCGAGCTACCTGTAGTATGCGAGGCTCCTACCCGTTTTGCTGCGATGAACGAGTATGCAACAAGCTCTCCGTATGGCGAGAAACTTCCCTACATGAACCGCAAATACCTATGGTTCGATGAGAACAACAAGCCCCATCCCAAAAGCGAGGAGCTGTTCTACGAAGCCTTGAAAGCCGGTCCGCTGTTCTATAGTGACCTGCAGGCCAGGGTATTGGCATTGCTTGGCTGCACCACGCAGATGTGGAACAACATGTTCCGTGAGATGCGAGACCGTGGTGCTATCATTCGCACCAAGAACCAAGAAGGAAAGTCCGTCTGGCAACTGCCATCTGCGCAGACCAAGCAGCCTTTGCAAACCGATATGTATGACCAACTCGCCGCCGACTCAGGCGAAAGCCCCTCCTCTTAGGCCCCTATAAGGGGGCCATAGAGGGGGGCTTAGCCTAGTTAAGAGATAAGAGTTAATAGTTAAGAGTTTATGACGCTGAAGGAACTGTTGGACAAGACGACGCTGAAAGGGATGGGACGGGAGATAGGTCTTGACGTTCAGATGGTCAACGGGGAAATGGTATGTAAGGCGCTGAACCCGAACGACCCTCGTTATTCCACCGATTTCATTCTTCCATCCATGAAGATGGTAGATGCATGCCGTGCGGATGATTTTGAGTTCTTCCAACCCTTCATCGATGCTGGAAGATTGACAGTCGAAGAGATGCACCAAGCCGCAGAGCATTATTATCTCGGCAAGACCAAAAACGGACAACCAATCTTCTGGATGATTGATGACCTGTTCGAACCGCTTGATGCCCACATCGGTAACGATTGGATTTCCAAGTTCCTCATCGCCCGTGAACCTATCGTCGAATACTGGCAATTCAAACACTGCCTCTTCGGTCTCCATCTGCTTTCCTCCAATCCAGATAGGCGTAGTTCCGTATCCTCGATGCCTATCAGTATCGTAGAGCGAGAAGAAGCTGCGGTTGTCCTCAGCGAACTGTTTCCGGAGAGTATCTGGATGTCATACGCCACGACTCCACATCTGACATTGGATCTCTTCGCGCCTCTCAAAGGCTGTAACGTCACCTTCTACCCTCGCACTGACCCTAGTAAATCCAACTATCTTTTCTTCTGTGATCTGGCAGATAGCATCCGCCAGCATGACCCCACCATCGACATCTCCGTCGATTCTCTCTTAGAAGACCAAGCCACCGAGGAACAGAAATCCCGCTGCATTGACCTCCTTGAATTTCTACTAGAATCTATCCACACAACAAACTGAGTATGAATCGGTTTTATAGCAAATCTGAGTTAGCTGCACAAGCAGGTGTATCCTATTCCACCTTCTATCGTTACCTGAAATCCAAGCGTTCTGCCCTCGAGGCGATGGGCGTCTCCATCTTCGCCAAGAAGCTACCGCCCCATGCCGTCAAACTCATCTCCGAGGAATTCTGTATTGATCTCTAATAGCCCAGGACCAAGTTTCTTATATACGTCATATATGGCCCCTCTTATTTCGAATGTAATCTCGTTATCTGTCATAATAAGATGGAATATGGAGACAAAGATACAACAATTTCCTTTATTTCTGTGATTTCTGTGGGACTTTATAAATTTCTTTGCGCGTATCTTGTCAAAACTCGTCAATGGGCTTTCCGAATGTTGTAACTTTGTCAATGGTAAGCGAACCACATGGAACCATGTCACCTTTGGTCCATTGAGACTATCTGAACGAGTCATTAAGATAATTCGAACAACCCAAAGAGACCATCCCTTACAGGGTATAGAGATTATCCGAATGACACTAAGAAACTATCCGGACAGTTCGTTAAGATAGGCTCCTTGAACATTGACCATTGAACATTGAGTTTTCCGCTGTGAGTCCTATGCTTCCACCCATTTAAACTCTTAAACTTTTAAACTTTAAACTCTTAAACTATGTCACAAAAGTACATTAAATCTCAAAACAAGAACAGCCACAGTCTGGCTTACGGAAAGTACTATGCAACCGCTGTTTACGACAGCAACTTCGTAGGCACTGAGGAACTGGCTGAGTTCATCCAGCGCCAGGCTTCCGTGAAAAAGAGTGACATCAAGGCCGTTCTTCAGGAATTGGGTGAGGCCCTCAAGCATTTCTTCGAGATGGGCCAGAAGGTACGTCTTGACGGTATCGGTATCTTCAAGGTAGGCTTCAGCTCTATCGGTGTCACCAAGTTGGACGACTGCAGCGCAGCCACCATCACCACCCGCCGTGTATTGTTCCAGCCCGAAACTACTCGTGTGGTTGTCGGTCAGGAGAAGAAAGACGACGGCTCTGTCAAGCAGAAGTACGTCAATGCCATCACCCTCCTGAAGGACGTGGTCTTCGAAGAGACCCACGACAATGCCATGAATGTCGAGTCCGACTCTGCAAGTTCCGGAAGCGGTTCGAGCGCCGGTTCGAATAGCGGTAGCGACACCGGATCAAACGGCGGTAGCAACTCCGGATCAGATGGCGGCAACACTGGTGGCGATTCCGGTGGCGACTCCGGTAACAACGGAGGAGGCTCAGATCCTAATTAATGAAAAAGGGCAGATATCATGATGTGTCCGGGGCAAAGCGACAGGACCTCGCAAGTCCGTAAATCCATCGATTCGTGACTCCGTCATTCCATGTACATCTCCTGTGAACGCAGCTTGCACACTGACATCTGCCTTCTTTTCTCCTTCAAAATTACCCTTAAACCTTAACCTTTTAATCATTTAACTCACCATGAAAATGAACTGGTCAACCATCAAGAAGATTATTCAGATTGTCATCACCATCCTCACCTCCATCGCCGGCACCATCGCCGTGCAGAGCTGTGGTTAAAATGTCCCAAGCTGTGATTAATCCCTATGAGACCACTTAAACACTCCTCTGTCAGACTCCTCGTAGTCCATTGCACCGCAACCAAGTGCAACTGTCCTTTCAGCGTAGAGTCCCTGATTGCCTGCGGCATTGCCAGATTCGGTCAGTGTAGTTATCACTACTATGTCCGTCGTAATGGCCATATCGTCCCTCTGCTGTCGGAAAGCGTCCAGGGCGTCCATGCCAAGCACTATAACGACTGTTCGCTGGGCATTGTCTATGAAGGAGGCCTTGATGAGAACGGCAAATCGGCTGACACCCGTACAGAAGCCCAAAAGCATTCACTCTATGAACTGCTGAAGGATCTTACAAAGGATTATCCCAATGCCCGTATCCTCGGTCACTGTGAACTGCCGAAGCAGCGAGTGCCAATAGAACTCTTTCTAAATTGGTCGAGTCGCGACGGCAGTCGACAAAGTCGATTGCCCCTCGTCGCCAAGGACTGCCCCTGCTTCCTCCCTTCCAAGGAGTATGCAGACCTTCAGCCGAAATGATGATGCTCCCCCTTTCTCTCCTCAAAAGCCTCAGCCTGCCTCACCGCTCGCTGAGACTTTTTATTTCACTATCACAAATTTTTTCTATGAAAAAAGACTGATATTTCTAAAAATCTTTGTACCTTTGCAATATCTATACCCTAATTTGTAACAAAAAAAATACACAATATGAAAAAGTTAACTTTAGTATTATTCACGCTACTGACCCTAATTCCAACAAATACATGGGCAGGAGAAGGATATGTTGAGGATGTCTATTATGAATATGAGGGAGATTATGCCACCGTTAAATTCTGTCTCGATTCTAAAGAAATAATTGAAATTCCTCATGATTTCACTATTGACGGACACCTTTACACAGTTAATGCCATTGCTCCAACGGCTTTCAATGGCTGTAGCGAGTTGAAGGCATTGATATTTAAGGGTCCTACATTACCAACAATGAAAAACGTGGAATTCGAAAATGTTCCAGAAAACCTTGTAATCGCTTTTAATAATATCATGTACACCCACCAAGGAACATGGAACAATGGAGACTCCTTCACCGTAACGGGGGTGACAACTTACGGCAAGAATGACCTAAACTTTACTAATTACGAGATTATAGATGCCATTAACAATATTCATGTATCAGGTATTGCCAGCGATGCGTTCAATGGATGTAACTATATGACAATATTGGCGTTTAAGGGTTCTACATTACCGACCATGAATCATGTGGAATTCGAAGATGTCTCAGAAGACCTTGTAATCGCTTTTAATCATATCAAGTACACCCATCAAGGGACATGGAATAGCGGAGACTCATTCAAAGTAACAGGAGTTTCTGACAAAACTCTCACAAGTTACGAGATAACAGGTGCAATCAATCAAGGTGTTTATAATAATGTGACAACCATTGCCAATGATGCGTTCAGTGGATGTAGCAATATAAAAACATTGGCAATTCCTACAATACCAATAATGAATAATGTGGAACTAGAAGGTGTTCCACAAGACCTAACTGTCACCTATAAAAACATTAAATATACCCATCAAGGATCATGGATTGGTGGAGGTTCTTTTACTGTGACGGGGGTAATTGATAATACATTATCTAATTACGAAATTATAACTACCATCAATAGTAAAATTGTATCAATAGCTAGCGAGGCTTTCAATGGATGTAACTATATGACGACATTGGCATTTATTGGTTCTTCGTTACCAACAATGAATAATGTGCAATTCTTAAATGTACAACCAAGCCTTGTTATCACTTTTATGGGCATCAAATATAAGCATAACGGAGCATGGAACAATGGAGACTCGTTCAAAGTAACAGGAACATCCACTGATTCTTATTACTCCACATTAGAGATTTTAGATGCCATCAACAAAATTAATGTTACAGAAATTAGCGACAAAGCGTTTACTGGCTTACAAAACAAAGAAGTTATTATCTCAAAGAATATTAATACCATTAGCATTTCTGCGTTTAGCAATTTCACTAATGGCGGTATAGATAATGCAAATCGCCTTTCTGGTATCACTGTTGATGATAATAATACCAAGTATTTTAGTCACAACGGTGTTTTATATTCACGCTATAATCAAGGAACAGAGGAAGTTATTGAGTTGGTTACTTGCCCTGTTAAAAACAATTATTCCAATATTTGGTTTGATGGTGTTACTGCCATTGGAAATAATGCTTTTATATGTCATAGAAATCTCTCTTCCATCACCATCCCTGCCACAGTAAAGACCATCGGTGAGAGTGCCTTTAACTTGGCAGGAGCCGATGCGCCCTCCCCCTTGAATGTCACCTTTGCTGAAGAAGGTAGTTGCTTGACAACTATAGGAAAATGTGCTTTCCAAAATAGTGGTGTTGCCGCAATAGTATTACCAGAAGGACTCAAAGAGATTGGAGAGAGTGCATTTAGGTATTGTTCAAGACTAACTACCACTATATTCCCATCTTCCCTAGAGAAATTAGGCGGTAGTGCTTTCGAAGGATGTAAAAAATTAGAACATATCACTTTTTCAGGAAATAAGTTAAAAATTATACCTGCCCGTGCTTTTTTCAATTGCTTGCTAGAAAAACCTTTTATGATACCAGATGGAATTACTGACATTAAAGACAATGCTTTTAATGTAGAGGACTTTACTTCAAATTTAAGTTTTCTTCCAAGTGAAGTTCGAATTCCATCTTCCGTCCAGAATATTGCTGATACTGCATTCCCCTATGGGGTAACTAAACAGTATAAACTAAACCTTTCTTTTGGGAATGAGGAAGAATGGGCCACCTACTATTCTTTAGACAATCTAGAATTGCCAACAGGAATAAAAGCATGGGCTATCACAGGATTTGACTCGGAAGATAAAACCAAACTGAATACAGAAGAACTCCATTATATCCATAAAGAAGAGGCCATTCTTCTCCAAAGGACAGAGGGAGCAGCTCTTAACGATTTCTGGTGTGGCGTACCTTCAACAGATAATATAGCTGCAGATGCAGGAAAGAGTTCCAATACTGACATATTCAAAGGCTCTACCGCCGAAATCACGAATTTCTCCTCTATTTCTGGCGACAAATATGTACTAAATGGCAATCAGTTTGTGAAAACAAATCAAGGTTCACTTCCTGCCTTCCGCTGTTATATCGTACGCCCCAATGCAAATGATCCGACAGAACATCTGTATTTCAAGAACAATGGTGAAAATAGCGACCATACTTTCATCTTTAAGGAGGATGGAACGCTTATCAATTATGACGCCTCCAAAGGTTCAGCAAAACTTGAGACGGTGGCAAAGAATAAGATGCAGTTGACTATTACCCCAGGTACGAATTATTATGCTTATTATGATGATGAGAATTATAAAGATATTACTAAAAGCGATATCACCGTTAGACGCAATGTAACAGCCGCAAGTGGACGTGCTGCTGCAATTGGTCTTGATAATACTTTTTACGAACTTACTCCAGGAGAAGATTCCAGTCAAGATAAATGTGGAGCTATAGTCTATACTTTTAATCCTGGCGAAGCAACTGTTTTTGAAGTGACGGTCAACTTCCATAAGCGTATTAACTTCCAAGCCGCAGAAACTAAACCAAAGGTAAATCTTCAAACCGGCACCAATTACATCTATGATGGAACAGCCCATAAGCCAGAAGTTCTCTCTGTTACCTATGGCGATAATGAGACCGAAGTGGACCGCGAAAATTACGACATTGTCTATACGGATAGCATTAATGCTGGTAAGGGCAAAGTTATCATTAAAGGAAAGCGTAAGTTCATGAGCGAATTTCATGGAGAATACACAATTAAAAGACGTAACATCAATGATATCCAGACCAATGTTATTGCCGACCAAATCTATAATGGTAATGAAATTAAGCCTGATTTAGGAATCAAATACGGAGATGTCACTATTACAGAAGGGACTGATTATACATTAAAATGGGAAAATAATACCAATGTGAATACTAGTGGAGACGATGGAAAAAATGCTAAAGTTTCTATCATCGCAAAGGAAGGAAACTACACAAGTACAAAAGTCGTTTATTTCAAAATCATACCCAAAGACCTCTCTACAGAGGAGAACAAAGCGACCATCACTATTCCCGCAAAGAATTATACCGGTTTTGCCATTGAACCAACAGACGAAATCACGGTAAAAGACGGCGACAAAACTTTAGAGTTTGGCACAGACTATGACGTTGAATATCCTTACAACGACAATATAGAAGCCGGAGAAAATGTTGCTACCGCCATAATTACATTTAAGGGGAACTATAAGGGCACATTAGAGGAAAAATTCACTATTGTAGATCCTGGTCTTGAAAGAAACGTTACTGTCAGCTTCGATAGTGAAAACGAGTGGACAACCTACTACGCTTCGGAAAACCTCAAACTGACTAACGAACTTGAGGCATACATAGTGACTGGCATAGAGGGGCAGAAAGTCAATACAGAGAAATCTGAGAGCACCAATAAGGTATCTTTCATACCTAAGAACACTGCTGTATTGCTGCATCGTATCAGTGGTTCAAAAACTTCATTCGATGTCAAGACATGCTCTGGTGAGAAACTTCCCACAACGATTATACCTGATAATCGTTTCATAGGGACATCAGCAGCATTAGACATTTCGACTATTCCTGGTTATAAGTTCATCCTTCTCAATGGTGAATTTATACAGGCAACAGAAGGTACGCTATTTACCAATCGATGCTATATCGTAGTACCTGAGCCTATCGATGGAGTTAGCACGCTGACAATAGGAAAAAGCTCAGACGGAATCATTTATATGTTGGGAGACAAGGAGAACAATACTATTGGCAAAGCTACCAAGTCCGAGCCAAAGGATGGGAAGGTTACTCTGACTATCAACCCTAATGACGGTTACTATGTAGAAGACGTCAAGGTCGTACGCGCTGCTAATGCAACGACTGCTCGTGCACCACAAATCAACATTGACAATAGTGAAGTAGAGGTAACACCAGAAGCTGTTACTGACAATACCGACTTCACTTCAACATATACATACACCTATCTCCATCAACAAAACTATGACTATCAAGTAACTGTTTTCTTCAAGCAGAGTACGAACCTGCAGGGAAATGTAGGACAGATTGCACCGATAGTTGACCTCGAATACAACAAGTCTGCTCAGGAGCCCCAGCCCGTTGTCAAGGTTGGCGAGACGACACTGGTAGAAGGAATAGACTATAAGGTCAGATATGAGAATAACGTGGAACCGGGAAATGCAAAAGTCTATGTCAACGGTATACGCAAATATACCAAGGAGATTAACAGGGAATTCAAAATCAAGCAGCGCGACATCAATCATGCCACGCTGAAGGGTATTGAGAACTTGAAAGAACCCCTGGTCTACACTGGCAAAGACATTAACATTCTGGTGGAGGACCTCGTTGGAGAGACCAATATCATTGATGACAGTGAATATATGCTCACCTGCATAGATCAGAATAAGAATGAAGACAAGAAGAACGCAGGCAAGCATACGGCTACTATCACCGGTAAGAACCACTATACAGGAACGAAGCCTGTTGAGTTCGAGATTCTGAAAAAGGAGATGAAAGACGAGAATGTCGATGAAATCGGTGAGCAGCAATATGACGGCGGCAAGGCTATTGAACCCAAGCTCACCATCAAGTATGGCGAGAACACGTTTGTAGAGGGAACGGACTATGACGTCGAATGGAAGGACAACGTGGAGGCTGGAGAGGCTACCGCCACCATCACCTTCAAGGGCAACTATACGGGAACGGTGGTAAAGAAGTTTACTGTCACAGATCCAGGTCTTGAAAGAAACGTTACTGTCAGCTTCGATAGTGAAAACGAGTGGACGACCTACTACCCTGCCGAGAACCTTAAATTGGATGACGTGGCAACGGAACTGGAGGCATGGGTTGTGACTGGACGTGACGGCAGGACAGTGAACACGAAGAAAGTAGAGTTCATTCCTAAGGGAATACCCGTCCTGCTCCACCGTATTGGCGGAGAAAAGACTTCGTTCGATGTAAAAACCTGCTCAGGAAGAAAACTAGAAAATGTTACACCTGACAACGAACTCTTCAAGGGAACCTTGGAAGGTCTGGATATCTCCACTGTCAGCGGAACGAAGTTTGTACTCCTTAACGGTGAGTTCGTACAAACGACAACCGGAACGCTGGCTGCCAACCGCTGCTATATCATGGTAAACGAGCCGATTGAGGGTGTTACCACCCTGAATATCAACAAAGCTACCGACGGTATCACCTATTACGATGAGAAAGGAAACGAAATTGCCGACAACGTCCTCGGAACTGCCACTAAATCTGTAAAGGACAATGTGGTGACCCTGACCGTGAAACCCAAGAAGGGCTACTACGTGGAGCCTTCTGACATCACCGTTATCCGCAGTACACAGGCTGGAAACGGACGCGCACAGGCTATCGACGGTGGTAAGGTAGAAATGACTGCCGGTACCATCACTGAAAATGAGGACTACACCTCTAACTACCCCTTCACCTATCCGTTTGTTGCCGACTGCGACTACCAAGTGGCGGTCAACTTCAAGAAGGCTACCAACCTACAGGAAGCAGGCAAACAGCCTGACATCAACTTTAAAGAGACTGTATATGACGGAACAGAACAGAAGACTGAGCCCACCGTCACTACCTACGACAAGAAGGAACTGACAAAGGATGTCGACTACAAGCTCGTCTATCCTGATGACGACTATACCAAGGCTGCAAATGGCAAGAAGGTGTCAGTCATCGGTATCCGCAAGTATGTCAACGGACTCGACAGGACATTCAATATCGAGAAGCGTAACGTCAATATGGTGACCTTCTGTGCCAAAGAGGGACAGACCTGGGTAGAAGGACATACCCCGGCAGATGAAACGCCTCAGATAGTCTTCACCGGTTCTGCCATCGAACTGGACATCGCTGATTTCGTCAATGACAAGAACATCCTCACCGATGAGGAGGCAACGATAACCTACGCTGCAGACATTACCAATGCAGGAAAAACTTCCGTCACCGTCAAGAGCAAGGGTGTCAACTACCAAGGTGAGAAGACGTTCAACTATACGATTCTGCCCAAGGAGATGACTGCCGACGACATCGCAGACATTCCTGAGCAGACATATACCGGCAGTGAGATCAAGCCAAGCCTCACCATTAGGTATGGCAAGATCAAATTGATGGAAGGTGACGACTATGACGTGACATATACTGACAACGTCAAGGCTGGAACAGCTACCGCTACGGTTAACTTCAAGGGCAACTACGCTGGTGAGAATATCACGAAGACCTTCACCATTGTGGATATGGAGGAGACACTCACCATCAACTTCGACAGCGAGAACGAATGGACAACCTACTACGGTACCAGGAATCTGGAGCTGACAGATGCCTTGAAGGCCTATGTGGTGACCGGACATAACGGCAAGGAAGTACTGACGGAAGAGGTGAACTTCATCCCGAAGGAGACCCCTGTCCTGCTCCATCGCATCAGTGGTACTGACACCTCGTTCGATGTCATGACCTGCTCGGGTAAGACTTTGCCCGGCAACATCCATCCCAGCGACATCTTCAAGGGAACCTTGAAAACCCTGAACATCTCCACTGTCGACGGAACGAAGTTCGTGCTCTTCAACGGACAATTCGTACAGACGGCAACCGGAACGCTTGCAGCCAACCGCTGCTACCTGACAGTTAAGGATCCTATCGATGGCGTCACCACCCTGAATATCAACAAGGGCATCAGTCAAGTCATCACCTTGGAGGAAGGTCAGGAGAGCACTGCTGGTGGTTCGGCACGTATCATCACCACACCAGACGAGAACAATAACCTGATACTGATCGTATCACCTAACTCCAGCTACTATGCCGACCTCGAGGACCTCACGGTGGTCTATAGCGTAAAGGCAAGTTCGGGACGTGCTCCTGAGGTAGCTCCCAGCAAGGTAGAACTGACACCTGTCGCCGGATACGATAACACGAGCAAGGAGTTCCGTTATACCTTCCCAAATACAGATGGATACTTCTATCAGGTGACGGTCAACTTCCATAAGTGTATTAACTTCCAGACCAAGGAGACTCAGCCGAGCATCACTCTCGAAGAAGGTTCTTATGTCTACGACGGTACAGAGAAAAAACCTAAGGTTGCCTCTGTGACGATGTTCGACGGAACTGTGACACTGACAGAAGGCAAGGATTTCACCATCTCTTACCAGAATAACATCAATGCTGGTGCTGCAAAGGCTATCATTACAGGCAAGAACCACTACACCTCGACATTCCATAAGGACTTCTATATCGCCCAGCGTGACATCAAGCTCGTCACCGTGGAGGCTATTCCCGACCAGACTTACAATGGCGGTGAGATTGAACCAGAAATCGTGGTCAAGGACATCGTCCAAATCGACGGTGTCGATGTAGACCTTATTAATAAGGTAGAGAACAAGCCCGACTATACCCCGGAGTACTTCGACAATATCTATGCCGGAACAGCCAAGGTGAATATCATTGCCAACAGTATCAACTACACGGGTGTCAAGACCGGAACCACCTTTGAGATCAAGCCCAAGAACCTGAACCTGGAAGGCAACGAACCGACCATCGATCCGATTGAGCCGAAGATCTACACTGGTGAACCTATAGAGCCTGACTTGGTCATCAGAGACGGAGACCTCGTCGTTCCCGCCGACAACTACGATGTGGAGTATAAGGATAACATCGTGGAAGGAACGGCTACCGCCATCATCAACTTCAAGAAGAACTACGAGGGAAAGGCCACGACCAACTTCGAGATTACCTATAAGAAAGAAAGGAAACAACTGTACGTCGACTTTGGTAGTCAGGACGAGTGGACGACCTACTACTCCCCCATCGACCTTGACAACGTGGAAGGACTGAACATCTTTGTGGTCACCGGTCTTAACAAGGGACAGGGTCTTGACCTCAAGACTGAGCTGATCAACTACATCCCCAAGAACATCGGAGTTCTCCTGCAGCGTACAGACAAGACCAAGACAGAATTCTTCGGAGAGACCATGTCAAGTACTACGAAACTGGAGGGTGTGACACCTGACACAGACCTGTACAGGGGCACCATCACAGGAATCGACAACTTAAAGGCCATCGACGACGGTATCAAGTATATCCTCTTGAACGACCGTTTCATACAGGTGGTTGAGGGAGCACTGCCTGCCTACCACTGCTACGTCTTCATCAATAATGACAATAACGAAGGCATTAACCATGTAGAGGGAGAAGATGCCGATGGTATTGTCATCCAGGAGGAAGGAGAAGACAGCAAGACAGCTGGAACGGTTACTGTCTCAGGAGTATCCTCTGACGGCTACAAGACCATCACGGTCACACCAGCCTCTGTCAACTATGCTACCATGGATGAAGTGAAGGTAGTTCGCAGCATCAAGAACGAAATGCCTGCCACTTCGTCTCACCGTGTGCCGGGCATCGAGAATACCCTGGTGGAAGTTATTCCTGTGAATTCTTCTGCCGACCCCAGTGGCACGACGTACTACAAATTCAAATATGAAGATGCCTACCACTATCAGGTTACTGTTGACTTCCAGAATCGTGTCAACCTGTCTGATATTGCCATCAGCCATCCCGTCGTTACACTGAAGGCAGCGGATATCCAGAATCTGGAATATGACGGTAGCGAGAAGAGACCAACCGTTGAAAAAGTCACCTGCAACAACGTGGTGGTTGACCCGAGCAATTATGACATCAGTTATGAGAATAACGTCAATGCAGGTATGCCACGTGTGATTATTACAGGTAAGCGCTTCCTCATGGGCTCCACACATGCGGAGTTCAGCATCAGCAAACGTAACTTCAGCCATGTCACTGTAGAGGAGCCCATCGCTGACAAGGAATACACGGGTCTTCCTATCACACCGACCGTTGTCATCAAGGATATCGTCAACGACAAGAACATTGTTAATAGCAATGATTATGAACTCGTCCTCGAGAATAACATTGAAGAGGGAACTGCTAAGGTGACCATCAAGCCGAAGAACAACTATTACGGTAGTTATAAGGACTATTACTTCAACATCATACCTTCAACAGTTGTCAAGGGCGATGCCAATGCAGATGGTTTCGTGAATGTGACAGACATCGTAGCAACGGTGAACTTCATCATGGAAAGACCTTCTCCAAACTTTACCAAGGTAGGGGCAGACGTGAATGGTGATGGTGTAATCAATGTAACGGATATCGTGAAGATGGTGTCCATCATCATGTCTGGTAACAGTTCTTCTACACGTCGTGCTGCTACAACTGGCAACATGGTATTCAATGGTACTGGCATTCAGTTGAAGAATGCCGAGGACTATACAGCAGCGCAGTTTGACATCAATCTAAGTGATGGCCAGTCCGTCTGTGATGTTTTCCTGAACGGCAGTAGCGACCACAGTCTGACATGGAAGATGGTCAATAACAACACCTGTCGTGTTGTTGTCTATTCGATGACCAATGAGCCATTCGGTGCTAATGGTGATAACCTGATTAATATCATGATGACTGGCAGTCAGGATGCTGCTATCAGCAATGAGATCCTGGTTAGAAATGATGGCGTAACAGCTATTGATGCTATCCGTATGGAGACTGAAGACGGAAAGATATTCGATTTGCGTGGTCGTCAAGTGAAGAATCCAAGAAAGGGTCTCTACATCATTAATGGCAAGAAAGTGATTATCAAATAACTATCGGAGAGAAATAATCTCCACTTGTAATAATCGTTTGAGCCGGCTCAATTAGTCCTTGAGTCGGCTCAATGTTTTTGAATGCCTTTTTTCCTCTGGCGATAATCCCTGACTATATGCGCAGTAAAGGCGGAGTCAAGCAAGGCATAGCCAGCCAAGTTCAAATGGAAATGGTCATCTGTATAAATATCCCGTTTGTCACGCCAACCCTCAGGATTCCAAGAGGCAGCAGAGATATATACCACGCTATCCATCAGATGATAGGTGGTCAGCGTATCTTTCAAAGCCTGCCGGTAATCGCCCACCCCACGTAGCTCGGTATTCAACAGACTCATACAGATACGTGCTTTCAACTGATAATACAGGGTATTGCCATCGTATGCCTCATCAACATCCACATCAGGAATCTCCATGACCACCGGCTTAATGTTGTTGGAGAGCAACAGACGCAGGATATGAACATAATTACGCACGTAATAGTTCTTGCCGCGACGCTGGCGTGCATCATTAATACCTGCGGAGATGACACAGTAGTCGGCACCGCCCTCGATGACCTCCTGGGAACAGTAGTTTAGGTCATAGTCAATCGCCATCGTACGCTCCGCACTCATACGCTCGTAGATTTGCCCACTGGTGAAGCCGTAGCGTCCCTTGGCTGTTACCTTCACCTTCCTGCTCCCTAACACCTTCTTCAATTGCACCTCAAAGGTTGAGTCCCTTCGCAGTGTCTCATGGAAATATACCCAACTGTCACCTATCATGATTACTCGCAAAGTGTCATCGTCATGCTGCTTCACCGTATAGGGAGGAATAACCTCAGCTGCCCGGTAGAACGGACGCCACTTCCAGGTGACCAGTAACACACAGCCGGCAATGCCAAACAGCCACAGCACAATCTTTCCCAAGATGGCACGGTTACTGATACCACTAACGAAGCGGATGACAGGGACTGTACATACCAAAATAGCAATCAAGATATAGAGTATAGTCTCCAACGTAGGATTGTCAATCAAATCAAGTTGCGGCTTGACAAAGCGCGTAAGATTGACAAAATAGAATAACTGGAAAATATATATCGCATAGGAATGGGCTCCCATCGCACACACCGCATTCTCCACCCAACTATTGGCCGGTAGCCAGTAGAAGAACTTACAGAGGAAGAACAACATCAGATAGAAAATATAGAAATAACAAATCCAATGAAAAGTTTTCCATCCCTCTGTATAATAAAACAACGGTGACCAATTGACATCCACGACCTTGAAGAGATACAAGGCCAGCAGGCTAATCGCCGACAGGGAAAGGGTCACAATGTTCAGTACAATACCTCTCTCCACCATCTCATAGCCAAGATATATCAAGAAGACATAACGCAGGAATAGGAGACGGTATAGCCATTCCGGCATCTGGACAAGGCTGCAAACCATTTCAATGCCTATCGATAGGAATAGAAAAAAGAAAAACAACTGCATCCTATCAAGCCTTCGGAACAATGGTCGCAGCAAGGGCAGCAGCAGGGCAAACTGGATATAAATCCATGGATAATAGGAACCGGGGCCCTTACCTCCCCAGTAGAGGGCGTCTATCAACTTCCCATGCCAAGAATATGTCGGATTGAGAATCAAGTAGCAGATAAAGATCAATACCTCGGCAATCAAGAAGGGCAGTATTGCCCTTTTCCAAATCTTCCTCAGGTTAAGAATCTTCCTGTCATACCCGTTCTTATAGGAATGAAATACCTGTATCAACAAGAAAAGTGGGACAGCGGGATAGCCCCAGATATAGAACAGCGACTCCTCATGGAATGCCTCCCCCGTAGTGTGGTGCAACAGAACCAACAGGATGCAAATGCCTTTCACGAAATCCAATGACAGATCACGACCAATCTTCGTGAATTCCATTTTTGTCTCGTACCTGTGAATGATATCAAACATTTGCGTTTTTGCACTTAATCAGCCACAAAGATACGAAATAATTGAGATTTGAGAATTGAGATTTGAGAATTATTTGTATTTTTGCATTTGAAAAAGATAAAATGAAGGACGCTTTCCTACTTCTACGCCCTCTGCAATGGTTTAAGAACGCCTTCGTGTTCGCCCCATTGTTCTTCAGCAACAACCTGCTGAACAAGGTATTTTTTATGCAGACCTTCTGGACATTCCTCGCCTTCTGTCTTGTTTCCAGCAGCATCTACTGCTTCAACGACATCCATGATGTGGAGAGCGACCGTCTGCATCCCAAAAAGAAGCTACGACCCATTGCCGCAGGGAAGGTCAGTACATGGGAAGGCTACTTTATCATGCTCCTGTGTCTGATGGGCTCTCTCCTTTTGGTTACCCTATCTCATAGTGTCAATATGCCCATCCTCTACGGTCTGCTGCTGGGCTATTGGGGGATGAACATTGCCTATTGCGTCCGTCTGAAGCAATATGCCATTCTGGATGTAGCCATCATTGCCGTAGGTTTTGTAATGAGAGTGCTAATTGGTGGATTCACCACCGATATCTTTGTATCAGGCTGGTTGGCTCTGATGACATTCCTGCTCGCACTGTTTCTCGCCTTTGCCAAACGGAAGGACGACTACCGTATCTTTGAGCTGACTGGTACGATGCCTCGTAAGAGTATTGCTGGTTATAACGCCCAGTTTATCGACCTCAGCGTGACCATCGTCGGTACCATCACCATGGTGTGCTATATCATCTACACGATGAACGAGGGGGTTATCGAGCGTTTCGGTTCACCGTATGTCTACCTGACTAATTTCTGGGTACTAGCCGGCCTGCTACGCTACCTGCAGAACATGTTGGTCTATCAGCGCAGCGGCAGTCCTACGAAAGTACTGGTAAAAGACCGTTTCATCCAGATTTGCATCGCTGGTTGGATGCTATCGTTCTTTGCAATTATCTATCTTTAGAACTAACTCCAAACAGATATCTCGCCAAGAATGGACTGAGCCGAAGCACATAACTAGTGACTAGACAAAGTCCCAAGACTCCCAGTGCCAATACCAAAACGACAAAGATCTCCATCCATAGCTGATGACGGGAAAGAAGTAGGTCACGATAAGTCAGCAAGAACTCTGGCAGGAAAAAGAAATGAAGCAGATAAATATCCAATGTGCGTGTACCGACATATTGCAGACTGCGCCCAAGAGGTTTCTCTTTGGTAAACCACAAAGCGAACTTACGGAAAAAGGTGAAGACCATCACCATACCACAGATACCACTTATCGCAAAGCGCATATAAGCCCATGACCACCAGTCGGTAACCGGCAAGGCCGCCATCAGACAAAACAGTACCACAACGGTAAACTGTATCCCATGACGGTCAGTCAGTTCAAGGAAACGGTCGAAAAACTTCTTCGCCATGGCTCCCAATACGAAGAAGAGGTAGTAACGCCAAGTGACAAAGCCCAGGAATCCCAACACCTCGCGCCCCCACCCCAACTGATGGGCAATGCGGTGATAGGACACATCATACCAGTAGGCTGCCACGGAGATGAGGAATGCGGAAAAGAGGAATACAACGGTGCGGCGCCTCTTCACTAACCATGCGGTGAGCGTAAAAAGCACAAAATAGACAAAGAGACCGAACGTAAACCAATAACCGCCCTTAAAGGCTCCTAACTGATGAAAGAACTGCGTCCGCTCATGCAGGGCGAGGAAGATGACGGTAGGCACTATCTGCACCATGAACTTATGGCTGATGACCTGTCGGACTGTGAGCGAATCCCATATTCGCCCCACCTTATAGAACAGCCAGCCACTGATAAAGAAAAAACTGGGCAGACGTAAAAGGAACAACACCTTGTTAAAGGCCATAAAGTAATCGCCGAAACAGAAAATACAGACATGAGAATACACCACGAGAATCATGGTAAATCCCCGCATTGCATCGATATATTCTATTCTTGTCTTTGCCATTTCAGATGCAAAGATAAGAAAAAATTGAAAATTGAAAATTGAAAATTGAGAATTATTCGTAATTTTGCAACATGAATGAAAGAATCAATTGGATGGACTGGGCGAAGTTTCTTGTTGTGGCACTGACCATTCCCTGTCACATACCACAGGAACGGGGTGCGCAGCCCGTCACCTATTTTGAGGTATTTCTTCTTGCCAGCCTGATGTTCAACTCTGGCTATCTGAAGAAGGAACGCTCCAACCTCAAGGAAGAAATTAAGAAATATTGGTACCAGTTGGGGATTCCCTATATTGCCTACAATATCGTATTCTTCCCATATTGGCTGGCAAAGTCCTACATAGAGCATTGTAGTATGCCCTCCATCTCAGAAGCCATCAGACCAGTATATGGAACCCTGCTATTACAAGCCAACAACAGCTTCGCAGAAGAATTGAATCCGGTTACCTGGTTTATCGCCGCCTTATTTATCATGCACCTTTTGTTGGACATCTGCCTGCGAATAAAACATGGCACATGGTTGATGGGATCTCTCTGTCTGTTGGCGATGGGGTTATACGTTGTTAGCAAATACAAAGGTTTCACCACCCACTATGTTGCTGTCGGCATTTTCAAATCTCTTCCTTTCTATTATATGGGATTCCTCTGTAGGAAGTATCGTGTCTTTGAAATATGTAACTTCAAGAAAGACATGGGCTGGTTTCTTGTGGCTCTTATCATCAGCATCATCCTCTTTGAATACCACGCCAACGAGACCTCTTTCCTGTTACATATGCTATCATACTTCCCTGCTGTACTCTTCGGACTACTGGCCTTCATATATTTCTGCAAGTTGCTCAATGGGGTACGCTCCAAAGTCATCGTCAACTACTCCAATGGTACGATGGTATTCATTGGGCTTCACTGGATGATGGTGGGATGTATCCGCTACGGCATTCTCAGGCCCTTCTTCCATGTGTCAGGAGATTATATCTACACACCTTTGGAGGCATACGCTCTCGGAGGACTTGTTACCCTGTTCCTCTACCCCATCATCCTCTTCTTCCAAGCGAAAATGCCCTGGATGTTAGGAAAGAGAGGTTAACTTTTCAAAAAGTTCTTTCCACATGGGCATGATTATATCTGCAGAAAAACGCTGAGAAGAGACAATTGCCTTCATCCCCATTTGTTGACGCAAGTCTAAGTCACCCATCAACATTTCCAAGCGATTAGCAAACAATTGCCGGTTACGGTTAGGTATCAAAAAGCCCTCCTCCCTATCTGTAAGAATTGTAGCAGGACCATGAGGACTGTCAAAAACGACAACAGGAACACCGCAACTCATCGCTTCCGGAATGACCAAACCGAACGGTTCATAAAGAGAGGTCAATACTAAGATACTACTATTACGGTAAATATCCATAATATGCTGTGTGGGCTCATGCACAACAATGTTTATATTTAAGACATCTGCCTCCTGCTTATAATGACTCCACAGGCATCCTTCACCATACAGGTCCAACTGCCAGTCAGGGGACTGTGGATGTACTAACTCCCAAATGGCAAACAAATCCCCGATACTTTTTTGTTCTTCAAAGCGTCCGACAAATAGCACATGCCTTTCCGTACAATCACTGTATTGGTCTGTGTCATTCAGATTAACCACATTCGGTATCACATGGACATGTTTGCTAACACGCGACCAATTCTCTGCATCTCCGTTAGTCAACGTCACCACAGCTTCTGCCTTGCCAATCCAGTAATTATTGATCAAGGTACGAATACGATGCATCCATGTATCAGGACGAGTGAAATTAATATGAGACTCCACTATCAATGGGATATGTCCTTTTACTTTCAACAAAGGTCTTACATGTTGGGATGAGGTGCATACAATAATATCTGGATGGATTTCTCCAAAAAGGTTTCGCAACTGTTCATGGTACTTTCGTGACAGCCTACGATATTCTATCAATCGACGCCATAGCCTGTATTGGAAACGGGAATGGAAACGGATATTCAAGTCCATAAAGTGAACCCGTTCGTCAATATTATAGCGAATGGGATGTTGTCCTTGGTCTGAGGTAATCATATACACCTCATAGCCATAGTGACGAACCAGATAGTTCATCTTATCCACCAGGATACGCTCAATGCCACCCCAGATAGCCAATGAGGGATATAGATAGACGATTTTCATTTCTTCTTTACCAGATTATCCTCTGCATCCTCATAATAATCCACCTTGTGGAAGATACGAGTGATGCCCTTCATCTGAATCCTCACATGGTTGATAAAACTCTGCCAGAGCGATTCATCACCGACCGTTCCATAACCCGTTATGGCACGACAGCGACGGTCACGAACGAAGACAATCTTACCGTATTTCTTCAAGTTCAAAGCCATTGAGCCATCTTCACCCCTGATAATGTCCACCCGATATGGTTCCTTACGACCATATTCGGCATTATAAGCGAATACCAGTCCACGGACAGAGAGTTCTGGGCGCTTGAAATGCTGTATCCACAAGAACAAGTCACGAGCCATCTCAAACAACTTCAAGCCCAAGGCAGAATGCTTTGCATCGGGGAAGAACCCCCAGGTCGCAGAGGCACATGACACCCCCGGTTTCATCAGATGCTCCAACATCACCTCATAATAATGAGGAGGATAGAGCGTATCACTATCCACATCAAAATAATACTTTCCTTTGGCATGCTGCAACCCACAACGGCGGGCATAGCCGCATGAATGCTCATACTCCGTATAATAAGGAATGCCCGACTTCTCGTATATCTCTGCTGTACTGTCCTTTGAGTCATTATCTACTCCGATAATCTCGACAGGATATTTACATTGTATCTCGCTGATTGCCCACAGACATGCCTGCAAATGCGTCTCCTCATTATAAGCAATAATCACAATAGACGCTACAGGATTAGGACTTTGCAACTTCGCTAATTGTTCCCGTGTACTGTCTATCACATCTTGGGGAACCTCACTGAAAGGCTTGCCATAAATGGTCATATATTTTTCGTACCAAGCCATAAAATTCAATGCTTTGCTGTATATCAACCACAAAGATAGAAAAAAAATCATAAAATCACAAAGAAACGGCAAATAAAATATGTACTTTTAAAAAAAAAATTGTATTTTCGCAGCAAATTAGACTTACGAGAATATATCAATAGAGATAATTCAACAAATGTAGCAAGATGGACTTAAGTATCATTGTTCCTGTATATAATGTAGAGAAATACATCAGACCTTGCATAGAAAGTTTCTTCTGTCAAGGGCTTGAGGAAGACCGATTTGAAGTCATTATCGTCAACGACAGCACTCCTGATCATAGCATGGAGATGATTGCTGACATCATTCAGCAACATGATAATATCACTGTCATTAATCAAGAAAACCAAGGACTGTCCATGGCTCGCAACAATGGTATTACTGCAGCCAAAGGAGAATATGTTCTGATGCCAGATTCTGACGATATACTCTTCGAAAATAGTTTAAAGCCTCTACTCGAAAAAGCATTGGAGACAAAAGTCGACTTAGTCGTGGCAGACTTTTTAACTATGACTGATGAAGAAATAGACGATTTTTACAAAAAAGAGTTCAAGCAACCTGAACCACAGTTTAAAAAGGTTGTTGGCGAACAGATATATTTAGAAGTATTAAATCCTTATCAATGTTACGTTTGGAGAACTCTTTACAGAAGGGATTTCATCACTAATCAAAATCTATTCTTTTACCCAGGTGTACGATATCAGGATATACCATTTACACATGAATGCTACCTCAAGGCAAATAATTGTATCCGTACAAATATACTTTTAAATATTTACAGGAAGTGGCCAGGATCATCCACCAACGCTTACAAATTAGATAACTCAAGACATTTTATTACTGCTATAGCCCTAACATGGAAGTTAAAACAAATGGAAGGGCTTTCATCAGACTTGCTGTACAAGTTAGAAGAAAATGTATATATATCATTCCGCAACATAATATATAACACATTACATTGCATCAAAGAAAAAAAAGACAGATATGCGTTGATGGATTACATAAACTTTCAGGCTCCTGATTTAAATTTCACACATAACATCCAACAAAGATTCTTCACTTTGATGATTAAAAATATGCCACACCTTTTCATTTATCTATACTATCAATATGCACAGGTAGTATATAAATGGAAAAGATAGACATTTCTCCCAACGAAAAATATAGAATCAAATAATCAACTATTCTCCATCACCTCGCATACGATTTACATGCTGCAATCAGTACCGCAGAACAGAGCAATAGACCGTTTCCCACTCTTTCATGACAACATCCTGTTGGTATCTGGCTGCTGCCTGATGGGCTTGGCGCCCCATCTCCCGTCTTTCGGCTTCATGCGTAATCATCCACTCCATCTTTTCGGACAAGTTCTTTGGTGTGTTCCCTGACAACAATCCCGTCACCCCGTCATCTATAATCTCTACAGGGCCAAACGGACAATTGACAGAAACAACAGGTATTCCACAAGCCATAGCTTCTATTAATACTAGTCCAAAGCTTTCATAGTCGCTGCCAAGTACAAAGAAACTACTATTCTGGTATTCAACATATATATCTCGCGTAGGAGGTTTTATATTCATTCGATCTGTTAGATGACGCTCGGCTATCTGTTTCTGAAGTTGCTCATGCAAATCCCCCTCACCAAAAATGTCAACAACCCATTCTGGATATTTGTCTGCTATCATGGAAAATGCATCTATCACACGGTCGAAACGTTTGGTTTGCGTCAGACGTCCCGCACAAATAATTCGGGCGTTATCTCGCACAACCGGATGAAAAATATATGAAGTAAGAGGATTGGGCAACACACACACACGATTCACATATTTTCGCCAGCAAAAGGCATCGCCTTCTGTCAGCGAAATAACAAGATCGCACTTCTTAACACAACGATGTTTCATCCGCTGCCAAAAACGATGCGACCAAGAAGCATTTTCTTCCATGATATCTACAAAAGTACTGTGACTTTCATAAACAACTGGTACATATTGATTCATTGATATTGCTACTTCTTGGAACTCTTCCAGATTACAAGGTATAACCATTACATCTGGTCGAAAATTTTCTATGATGGCATGAAGTCTTTTTTTAAACCTATACTTCATCAATAGTTTTCGAAACGGACGAGTAAATACACTTTTTTGATAGACGGTAAAGAAACGGCATTCCAAGTCTTCATAGCAGACAGCCATATTAAGGGGGAAGGAGAAAGGATGGAGTCCTTGCTCATAAGTCAAGAAGAGGACGTCATGGCCATGAGATGCCATCCAATTGGCTTTGTCTATAAACACCCTTTCGATGCCCCCCGAAAGGACAACCGATCGCAAAACAAATACTATACGCATACCATATTTACAAAAGTCTTCGCAATCGCGCAATTATTCTCATTAAAGCTACAGCAAAAAAAGGAGGAAAGACGCCTAATGAATAAAAGAAGAGGTTTTTGATCCTCCATCCAAGCATACATGTCTCGACGAAGGACAAAGGGGATTTCATGATGTCTCGTATTTCACGATTCGTAAATGCCGAAGAGATGATTTTCTCATTTCTAAAAATGGAGCAAACCATGTAGTAGTGCGTCATCATCACTTTATACAACCATTTATAGAAATAAGGTTTTGACTGTACACGGTCATAGCTTTGTTTCACTTCTCCCATTGCATCGATGACTTTCAGGATTTCTTCCTTTTCAATATAACTGCGCTTCTCAAAATTGGACAGCGACCCATAACGGCAATAATAGGAATAAGTGATATCGGACAATAATACTGCCCGGTGAATATAAATCGGCAAATTGATGGTGATACAAAAATCCTCCCAATAATTCACTTTTTTAAAGCGTAGCCCATTCTTCAGATAGATGTCTCTTTTGAGGAGGTAATTCCATACATTTGCTTGCAGGAAACCGTATTGGCTATAAACCCTGTCAGCAAACTCATTCTCTTCCAGGAACTTTAAGTCGGGATACTGGAACTGCATCTTCTTGCTTGTTCCATCAAATTCCTCAATTCTTTCGTAGGAACCATACACAATGTCAGCATCATATTTTTGGGCATTCGCATAAAGTAGCTCTATCGTGTTGGGAGCTATGGTATCATCAGCATCAATAAAGTAAAGATACACCCCCTGAGCCTCGTCGACAATACGATTACGGGCACACCCGATGCCACCATTCTCTAGTTGACGGACAATATGGATATCCTTGCCGCGAGGATGAGTCTGTTGATACTCGCGGACAATATCCATCGAACTGTCCGTTCCACAATCGTCCAGTACCAGAAACTCTATGCTCTGGAATGTCTGTGCCAAAACAGAATCCATGGTCAGGCGAATGTGTTTCTCCGCATTATAGACAGGTATTCCTATGGTTACTTCGTATGCCATAATTACAAACTTTCAAATAAATTCTTCCATTGTTGAGCAATTCTCTCAATACTAAAACGTTGTACATTAATCAACGCAGTATTCGACATTGCCTTATGCATCTGCTCATCATTCATTAATACCATCAATTGTTTTGCCAAAGCATCTACGTTACCATTATCAACAAGAAAGCCATCTTCACCATCTGTAATAATATTCTTGGGGCCATAAGGACAGGCAAATGACACAACAGGCAAGCCACAAGCCATTGCCTCGATGATGGCAATACCAAAACCTTCAAAACGTGAACTAGACACAAACAAAGAACTATTAACATATTCCTTTTGAATATTATTCGTCGGTTCTTCTAAATGACAACGATTTTCATCAATTCCAAGTTCCTTTATTTGCTGCTTATATGGATCCCTATCACCATCTCCGAATATTGACAAGCACCAATCATTGGTTCCTTTTTCAACTTGTGCCCACGCTCTTAATAATAGGTCTATGCCTTTTTCATAGGAATAACGAGCAACAGCAATAACACGTTTCTCTGTCAATGGACTGACTGAAGAAGGGACGAAAGGTAAAGGGTCTGGTATCACTGTAACATCTTTCAGTTCTGTCCATGCTTCACGATCTTTCTCTGTCAGTACCACCAATCGGTTGAGATTCTTCAAGTTCTTCAACAATTGCCTTGACCACAACTTAGCAAACAAATTCTTTACAAGATTTCTCTCCTCGGTCTTGAAATTACGGTAGTTAGCACGATTAACATGTAATTCCCCTATTTTCTTACTGCCGTCTTCGATATCATTGATAAAGTTGATTTCCCTTCGAAGCGTACTAATGGTGATATCAGGACGAATACGCATGAGTTCTTTCGTCAGTACCTTCTTAAATCGTCGTTGCTTTTTAAGATAGACGAAAACCTTCTTGGCAAATGAACAAGTCCAAAGCTCCTCGAAACCTATATTCAGATTAACCACCTTGATTTTTTCCGACAAAGGATAGAACAATGGTTTTCCTTTACCTTCCGTCAGGATGATGGTAATATCATAACCGAAATGCTCTGCAAAATAGTTTGCCTTCAACGTCAAGACACGCTCCACTCCACCAGCCATATAAAGGGCGGGAGTTATATAAACTAATTTGAGAGGAGCGTTCCGCATATATCAATACTACTTCTGATAGAACCCGGCATACCACTCCGCAAAGGCACGAAGACCGTCACGGAGGGATGTGGATGGCTTATAACCATAGTCACGCTCCAAGGCACTGGTATCTGCATAGGTCACAGGCACGTCACCTGGCTGCATGGGTACGAGCTTTTTGTGTGCCTCAAAGTCATAGTCCTCGGGGAGCACCTTGGCCCGAATCAACTCCTGTTGGAGGATATCGACAAAAGTCAACAGGTTCTCAGGCTGGTTATTTCCGATATTATAAACGGCATACGGAGGAACAGGCAGACCGTCCTCACCCGTCTTCTTTTCAGGGGCACCCTGCATGATGCGCACCACACCCTCTACGATATCGTCAACATACGTGAAGTCACGCTTGCAATTGCCGAAATTGAAAATCTGGATAGTATCCCCCTTCACCAGCTTGTTGGTAAAGCCAAAGTAGGCCATATCGGGCCGACCGGCAGGACCATAGACGGTGAAGAAACGCAATCCCGTAGAAGGGATATTATAGAGCTTGGAGTATGCATGCGCCATCAATTCATTACTCTTCTTCGTAGCGGCATAGAGGGATACAGGATTATCCACCTTGTCATCGGTAGAATAAGGTATCTTCTTGTTGGAACCATAGACACTCGATGAGGAGGCATAAACCAAATGCTCGACAGGATTGTTGCGGCATGCCTCCAGAATATTATAAAAACCGATTAAGTTCGACTGGATATAGGCATCAGGATTGGTGATGGAATAACGAACACCCGCCTGAGCGGCGAGATTAACGACCACGGCAGGCTTGTATTGCTCAAAAATGTCATCGATGGTCTTTTTTGATGCTATATCTCCTTTGACAAATTGCCAATCAACTTTCAACTTTCCACTTTCCAATTTCAACTGTTCAAGTCTCCACTCCTTGAGCGACACGTCATAATAGTCGTTCATATTGTCGATACCAATGATAGTGGCATCGTTTACTTCCTGGAACAAACGCTTTACCAAATTGCTGCCAATGAAACCAGCAGCACCCGTAACCAAGATGGTCTTTCCGTTCAAATCTACTTTCTGCATAATATAAATCTTAATGATGCAAAGATACAAAAAAATTCATAATTCATAGTTCATTGTTCATATTTTTTTCGTAACTTTGACATTAAGTCGAAGTTACTGGCACTCGTAAGAAAAAATAAACGAGTTTATTTTGTTCTTCACTCTTTTTTTCGTAACTTTGGCTTCACCGAACTTACTTTGCACTCGGAAAAGCTCAAATAAATTTGGCTTTTCTCTCGTTTTTTCGTAACTTTGTCCTTTGATATGAAGAAAATCTGTTTCCTAGTCGATTCCATCTTCTCCGTAGGAGGAGTTCAACGTGTCACTGCTGTCATTGCCAAAGCACTGGCAAAAGAATATGACGTGACTATTGTCACCTTCGATAATTCATCAGAAAAAGACACTTCTATCTATGAACTGGACGAAGCAGATATCCATTACCGTTTCTTCCAATTTCCCAAAACCAATCATCTAAAATGGAAATGTTGTAAAGTGTATAGTGCCCTATACAGGAAGGTTCTCCCACACACCAATCTGACCTCTGACTGGTATAACCACAGTTCCTTTTCTTCTGAGAAGCGAGAAGCCTTGGTCAAAGAATTGAATAGTGGAAACTATGATGTTATCATCGGTGTTCACGCATCATTATCTGTTCGTATTGCAGCCTGTCAATCACAATTGGGCAATGCCAAACTGATAGGATGGATACACAACTCTTATCAAGCCTTATTTGGAGAGAACTCACGCTATAGTATCGGTCCGGAATTACGGAAACATTATGAATATCAATTATCAAAGTTGCACCATACCATCATACTCTGCCAATATGATGCACAACGGTATCATTTCCCGACAGAGGTCATATATAACCCTTTGACTTTAGTTCCAGGAGAAATCTCTTTGGGAAGTTCCAAGAAGTTCCTTGCCGTCGGACGTTTCTCCCACCAGCACAAAGGATTCGATCTACTTATTCAGGCATTCCATCTGTTTGCCGAGAAGAACCAGGATTGGACTTTGGACATCGTAGGAGAAGGCGTTGAAGATGAACTCTATAGGAAGATGATAGCCAAATATAGGCTAGAAAACAGAATTACCATTCATCCTTTCACCAACCATATCCAGTCCTATTATTCTGATGCACAGGTCTATGTACTGAGTTCCCGATGGGAAGGTTTTGGACTCGTACTCGTTGAGGCTATGGCACACGGATTGCCTATCGTTTCATCCGACTTACCCACCAGTAAGGAAATTATGGGTGATTTCGGACTCTATTTTGAAACGGGGAACGTAGAAGAACTGGCACTTCGATTGGAAGAGGCTACTCATCTTGACTGGCAAGAGAAATCAAAGGGAGCTATTGAAATTGCCAAGCGATTTGAAATCGGGAACATCATACCTCAATGGAAGAAAGTGATTGAGGAGTAAACACGGCATCCACCACTTTCTTCATCTGATATTTCCACTGCAGCGGTTCCACTGTTTTTCGGATATCTTCCGGTTTCATTTCAAAATGATCCAAGAAATCAATAATCTGTTGGATATCTATCGGAGACTCATCGGCAGGAGCCTTCAACACATACGGCTGATGATCAAAATCGCTGTCCTGTTCACTGTAGATAAAGGGGATACCACGAGTGGCATATTCACGGTTCTTCAAGGTTTTAATAACGGTGATACCACTACGGTGACGACCTAACGAACCAATAGCGAACGGACACTGATTGAACACCTCGTCCAATTTCTTTCCGAACATCGTACCATGGAAAATAATCTTATCCTGAATATGATATTTCTCAATAATTGGCGAAAAATAATTTTTCATATGATAGGGATGCACACCACCAACAACATGGAAATAGACATCAGGATGACGGCTGATGGCTGATGGCTGATGGCTATAATATTCTCCGATTCCTGCCATCACACGATCAAAGCCATGCCATGTATGAACCTCTGCTACACCAATTAAATGAAGTTCTGATGGCTGACGGCTGATGGCTGACGGCTGATGGAGGGGAATGCTGTCAAAGTCAACCCCATTGCTAATATTGATGGTACGCTGACCAAAAATTTCTTGGGCATCAGAAAAAGTAACGACAGCATCCATCTGCTGATAAAGACAATGTCTAAATAATTGATCAACTTTCAAGCCCATTCGCATTTCCCATTCAGCGTTTTTAAACTCTTCATCATACGGATAGGTCGGTATTTCTGTTACTGCACGGATACCTACCTTACGCAGTTTTTTAAAGAAACGAATCAACCAAGGATTCGCATTCATGAAACAACGGGCATAGACCAAATCAATGTCCTCACGAACACAATAGTCATATACACACCGGTAATCCAACCGCTGCCGAAAGGCAGCTCTGTTGCCTGTCCCATAGTCTTTAATAACTTCCTCATTGACATAACGGCAACGATGCCCTTCGGGAGAAAAAGCATAATAACACAGACGAACATCATAGCCGTTCTCCTTCAAACCCTTCACTTGACAACGGATCTTCTTGGAAATGCCACTATGCTCTGAAAAGCCATGATAGACCAGGAAAAGTATCTTCATTCTTCTTTTTTCTGCAAATATACGAAAAAAAGATAATTTTCAGCTGACAATTGATATATTTTTTATATCTTTGCATTAACTATAAATATTCATATATGAAAATAGCTTATATCATGTATCCTGGTGCATGTTACTTGGGAGCTGGGGATGGACAGAAAATGCAAGCGGAGATATGGCTAAAAGAATTAGAAAGAAAAGGCCATCAGGTTGACCGCATTAATCCATGGGGACATTACGATTGGAAAAGTTATGATGTGATACATGTTTTTGGATTTGGGCTATGGAATTATGATATGATACACTGGGGTAGTGGCATTAATTCTAACTTTGTTTTTTCACCTATCATTGACACTAATATGCCAATGTGGAAATATCGTTTGGCCACTTATTTTGGTTGCAGCAAATTACGTCTATACACCCAGAACTACGCATTAAGGCGACTTAAACCCGATATAAAATTGTTCTTCGCAAGATCCGAATACGAAGCGAACTACCTTCATCATGGATACGGTATTGAAAAAAATAAAATTGCCATCGTACCTTTATCATATAGAGAGACTAACTATGACCCGACTGTTAAGAAAGAACCTTTCTGTCTTTTTGCTGGAACCATGACCCAACCACGCAAAAATGTTCCACGACTCATTGAAGCGGCAAAGAAATATGGTTTTCCGCTTAAACTGGTTGGTAATACAGGAAATACTGAGTCAGAAGCCCATCTCCGTGCTTTAGTTAACAATGTACCTGGCATTGAGATTTTAGGATTTGTCAGCGATGATGAATTATCTTCATTATATAATCGTGCCAAAGTGTTTGCGTTGCCAAGTATCAATGAGGGAGTTGGACTTGTAGCATTAGAAGCAGCATTATGTGGATGTAACATTGTGATTACCAGCCTAGGAGGTCCTAAAGAATACTATGAGAAGGGAACCGTAGAATTAGTTAATCCGTACAATATTGACAATATTGGGAAAGCTGTACTTAAAGCATTAGAAGACACTACCGCCCAACCCCAATTACGTAATACAATAATCAAAAAGTATAATGTTTCTGCATGTGTAGATAAACTTATAGGTTATTATCAACAAATACATACATAATTATAAAATCAATCAAATGCATGAAAGATAAAGAAGCAATACGACAGGAACAGAATTTAATGGAAGTCCACCTGCCTATATTATAAAATATTCAATCTACAGACTATATGAGAATCGGTATAGAAGCACAACGTATCTTCCGCAAGAACAAGCACGGCATGGACTATGTCGTGTTACAGGAGATTCTTGAAATCCAAAAGATGGATACCGAGAATGAGTATTTCGTCTTTGTCAAGCCTGGAGAAGACAGATGTGTGGAGAGTTCCTCCAATGTACATATCGTAGAGGTTGATTGTCCCTCCTACCCTCTTTGGGAACAATGGGCGCTGCCTCGTGCTGCCAAGAAAGCAAAAGTGGAGATATTACATTGTACCAGTAACACTGCTCCAATCTGGTGTGATATTCCTCTCATCTTGACATTGCACGACATTATCTTTTTGGAACCACGTGACAAACAAAACAAATCCTTATATCAGAATCTGGGATGGCTGTATCGTAGATTAAATGTTCCGAAGATATTAAATAAATGTCGCAGGATTATTACGGTGTCCCATTTCGAAGAAAAGAATATCATTTCCAAATTGGGTATCCCTGGAAACCAAATGGCCATGATTTACAATGGCTATAACGAATGGTTTAAGCCAATAGACAATTGTAAGTTGCCAACAACTATTAGTCAGAAGCTAACCGCCAATGGCTATTTCTTCTTCCTTGGCAATACCGATCCCAAAAAGAACACAGAACGGACACTGATTGCCTATTCCAAATATCTTGAGAAATCAACTGTCAAGAGAAAATTACTCATGGCGGATCTTGATTCCAATTACCTCAATGACATCATTGCTCGCAATGGTATTGAGAATATTCGCAACCAGATGGTTATGCCAGGTTATATCGTCAATAGCGATCTGCCATCTATCTACAACAATGCCTTTGCCTTCCTCTACACCTCCTTGCGAGAGAGTTTTGGTATTCCACTGCTAGAAGCAATGGCCTGTGGGACGCCTGTGATTACCAGCAACACATCATCTATGCCGGAAATCGGTGGCCCTGACGCTATTCTGATCAACCCAGAAAGCAGTGATGAGATAGCCAATATGATGCTTCGCCTAGAGTCTGACCATGCATTCTATCAAAAGCAAAAGGAAATCGGATTAGAACGTGCGAAGCTGTTCTCATGGAAGAATACGGCAACGAAGCTACTCCAACTCTATCAAGAGGTTTATCAAGAAGTTAATAATAATTATGAACGATAAAGAAGCACTACGACAGGGACTGAAAGACAACCCGAGACTGAAGCGATGGTTGGACTATCTCATCATGAACCAACGGGATGCACGACCACGCTGGTATATCCGGATGCTGGCTCCATTGTACCAGCACAGGGGAAGAGGTTCCAAGATATATCCCAGTGTGAGGATGGACACCCCGCCCTACCGGAAATTCTCGTTAGGAAAGCGGAGTGTGATCGAGTCATACTGCTGTATCAACAATGCAGTAGGTGATGTTGTGATTGGCGATTATACCCGTATCGGCATCCATAATACGATTATCGGACCTGTGACCATCGGTAGTCATGTGAATCTCGCCCAAGGGATTGTCGTCACCGCCCTGAACCACAATTTCGAGGATACCACCCTGCGGATCGATGAACAAGGTATCTCCACCCAACCAGTAGTGATTGGCGATGACGTATGGGTTGGAGCCAATGCGGTTATTCTGCCAGGTGTGAAGATTGGCAAGCATGTTGTGGTAGCGGCAGGTGCCGTAGTCACGAAAGACGTGCCTGACTACTGCGTAGTTGCTGGGGTGCCAGCAAGGGTAGTTAAGAAGTTAGAGGAAAATAAAGAAAGATAGAAGAAGTTAGCCAAATAAATCGAGGGAGAGGTCTTGCTGGGGCTTCTCCTCTTCTTTTTCCCCAGCCTGTTCCTCACGGAACTGGAGCATCATCTGACGGGCATCGGCAGAGCCTTCCGTGTTCAGACGGTAATAGCCACGACGGCCGGTACTCTCTATCAACGACTGGTTAGACTTACTGTTGCGAAGCAAAAACTGTTGCACATACGAACGGATTTCCTCATAGTCAGGCTGGATAAAGAACGTACAATTCATATTGTAAACATGCTTGGCAATAGCCTGCACGCTTACACCTCCCGTTCCTGCCTCAGTCAGGATATTCAGTATCTGCTGGTCGTAAGTCATTTGTTTAGAGGTGAGAGGTAAGAGGTAAGAGGTAAGAGGTGAGATGTGAGATAAAAAAGGCTGGTACGCCATGAAAGCTTACCAGCCCTTTTATGCTTTTTGATTTGATTAAGCAAGTGTAATCTTCTCGTCAGCGGCTGCGAGCTTGCCCTCTTTGAAGAGCCAACCCAGACCGAGCAGAGTCTCCTCCTCGCTGATCTTAGCTGCCTTAGCGATTTCCTTAACGGTCAGAGCCTTACCAGCTGCAGCAAGTGCCTGATAAACATCACCAGCCTTGAAACCAGCGTTCTCTGCGTTTACAACAGCAGCCTTAGCAGCAGCTACCTTCTTAGGAGCAGCAGCTTTCTTTACGGTTGCCTTCTTGGGCTCTTCTGCCTTTACAGGAGCAGCGGCCTTCTTTGTAGTCTTCTTTTCTGCCATAATTCAAATAATTAATACGCTATTGAAATGTTGTCTTTAATAAGATTTATTATTTCTGCGTGCAAAATTAAGAACTTTTCAGAAAACTTGTTTTCGTACACAATACTTATTTAACAAATCAGCGGCTATTCTTGACTTAGGTCAAGTTAGATGAACCTCTAACTGCAACTCTTCCAGTTGTTTAGCATCCAACTCACCAGGAGCATCCAACATCACATCACGACCCGAATTGTTCTTCGGGAAGGCAATGCAGTCACGGATAGAATCCAGACCTGCCATCAGACTCACAAAGCGGTCGAGACCGAAGGCAAGACCTGCATGAGGAGGTGCTCCATACTTGAAGGCATTGATCAAGAAACCGAACTGTGCCATAGCACGTTCTGGGGTAAAGCCCAGAATCTGGAACATCTTCTCCTGCAACTTACCATCGTGGATACGCAGTGAACCACCGCCCACTTCTACTCCATTACATACGAAGTCGTAGGCAACGGCGCGTACCTTCTCTGGTGCGGTATCCAGCAAGGGGATATCATCAGGATTCGGCAATGTGAATGGATGGTGCGTAGCCATTAGGCGCTGTTCCTCGTCACTCCACTCGAAGAGGGGGAAGTCGACAATCCACAGACACACGAAGTTGTCTTTGTCACGCAGTCCGAGACGATCACCCATCTCCAAACGCAACGTGCAGAGCTGGGTACGAGTCTTATTGGCCTTATCGCCACTGAGAATCAGTACCAGATCGCCATCCTTGGCACCCGTCTTCTCCTTCAGTTTCTGCCAAACCTCAGGCTGGTAGAACTTATCAATGGATGTCTTCACCGTACCATCAGCATTGAACTTCACATAGACCAAACCCTTGGCACCTACCTGCGGACGCTTCACGAAGTCGGTCAACTGATCGAGCTGCTTACGGGTATATTCCGCACAGCCAGGAACCACGATACCACCAATGTATTCCGCCTCGTTGAATACGGGGAACTCACCCGTACCCTTCAGCACGTCCATCAACTCCACAAACTCCATTCCGAAACGCAGGTCCGGCTTATCAGAACCGAAACGGCGCATGGCCTCATGCCATGTCATCCGCTGCAACTTAGGCAGTTCCACACCACGAACCTCCTTGAACAGATGACGAGCCAAATCCTCGAAAATCTCCAGCACATCCTCCTGATCAGCAAACGACATCTCACAGTCAATCTGTGTGAACTCGGGCTGACGGTCTGCACGCAGGTCCTCATCGCGGAAACACTTGGCTATCTGGAAATAACGGTCAAAGCCCGATACCATCAACAACTGCTTCAGCGTCTGCGGACTCTGGGGCAGCGCATAGAACTGACCAGGATTCATACGTGAAGGCACCACGAAGTCGCGGGCTCCCTCAGGTGTCGATCCAATCAAAATCGGTGTCTCCACCTCAATGAAGTTCTTGTTATCCAGGAAGTTACGAATCAAGATCGTCATACGGTGGCGCAGTTCCAGGTTCTTACGAACACAGCTACGGCGCAAGTCCAGATAACGATACTTCATACGGATATCATCACCACCGTCCGTGTTATCCTCAATGGTGAAAGGAGGTGTCAGACTCTCGCTCAGCACATTCAGTTCTTGAGCGATGATCTCAATCTCTCCCGTCGGGATATTCTTGTTCTTACTCTCACGTTCATTGACGGTACCCTTCACCTGAATACACCACTCACGACCAAGTTTGTTAGCCTGTTCGCAAAGGGCAGCATCTTTCGATTCGTCGAATACCAACTGTGTGATACCATAACGATCACGCAGATCAACGAAAGTCATACCACCCATCTTACGGGTTTTCTGCACCCATCCGGCCAATGTCACTACACTACCGGTATCTGTGAGTCTCAACTCACCACATGTTTTTGTCCTATACATTATTTATAAATTATATGGTTCTTTATCTTGCAGCTACATACTTATGTAACGTGACACGTACGGCACCGTTTCCTGCATACAACTCCTTCACCATACCCTCAATCTGTTCGCCCAAACCAGCCTCATAGAGGTCAAGTCCGAAGACATCCTTACGACTATAGAGTTTCTTCAGCGGACTCCAGTCCTGATCGGCTTTGCCAATCTGCAGCGGAGCCACGATGGCCTGCAACTCCTCGAGCATGGGATCAGGCGAGCAGTCGAACGGCGTACCGTCGTCCTTGATACCCTTCAGATAACGGGCGTAGCCTGCCAATGTCAGCGGAATCAGTACCAGATTGCTCTTATCCAGTCCACGAGCGATGTACTTCTTCAGCGTCTCACCAAAACGGATGGGCAACTTCTGGCTGGTATCCATCGCGATACGCTGCGGAGCATCGGGCATAAACGGATTCGGCAGACGACGATTGATCACAGCGCCAATGAACTCGTAGGGATTCAGTACGCCTGGATCAACGACTACGGGCATGGCCTCCATATATCCAATCTTCTGGATAAACGGGCGCAAGTCCTCGTCAGCCATCTCGGCACTGATCAGCGTGTAGCCCAACATACAGCCATAGATACTCATGGCAGTGTGCAGCGGATTCAGACACGTGGTCACCTTCATCGTTTCCACTTTATCCACGGTCTCACGCGTCGTATAGAGTGCGCCACCCAAATCCAATGGTGGACGACCATTGGTATAGTTGTCCTCGATGACCAGATACTGCACCTCCTCGGCATTCACGAAGGGTGCCGTAAAGGTATGTTTCTCTGTCTCGATATAGTTGTTATCCTCGAAACCGTCCTGTGCCAACAACTCCTTCACCTTCTCGTGTGGACGAGGGGTAATCTTATCAATCATCGACCAGGGGAACGTCATCTTCTTCTCGTCCTTCAGATAGTCGAGGAAGGCTGCAGGAACCAGTCCGTCTTTCACCCAGCGCTCAGCATAAGCAAATACGCCAGCCTTTACCTTATCGCCGTTATGCGAGCAGTTGTCCATCGACTGCACTGTGAGCGGCAACTTTCCAGCGTTGAAACGCTCCAACAGCAGTGCACACACCTTACCCATTGCGAATACCGGCTTCAGTCCGCGAGCCAAATCGGCCTCGTTGAACGTGTAACCCTTCTCGGTGATGGTGAACGAAATCATCTGCAGACTTGGGTTCTTGAAGATCTCAACCAGTCGGTTCCAATCCTCAAATTGCGGGTCAGCTTTCAAGGCTTCCGTCACACTAGCAATCACCTTCTTCTCGATAGAACCATCTGAGCAGAGGTTCACGCAGAGCGACAGGTTGTTATAAGGAGCATAAGCCTTGTCAATGACCTCGAAGTCGAAGGTCTCGGCTACAATTACACCGCGATCGTACTTACCTGTATTCAGTGCATCGTTCAGGATGGCTGCAGGGAAGGCACGGAAAATGTTTCCGCCACCGAAGTGTACCCACGTGGGCTCCTTGGCTGTCTTCTCACGTACAGCCTTTAGGTCAAACTTAGGAAGCTGGTAGCCCTTGGCTTCCCACTCTGCGGCATTATAATTACCGCTAAAAATATCATTTAACTTCATTGAACATTGAACATTGAACATTAATCGAAAAAGCCTGGTTGCTTATATTCGATTCCTAACTCTCTATCAACGGTAGCCAGGATGCCCTGTACCTGACCGAGGGCGAACATGCGGCCCAAGAGCGTATAGCCCGCATTGTGACCATGACTGCTCTCGTCAAACACACCACCAGGCTGGTCCGTGAAGGTCATACCGTGATCCACACGCATAGGCAGCGCTGGGTTTTCTTTCTCGAAGATACGACACAGCTCGATGAGGTCTGCACGTCCTCCAAGATGCGAAGCCTCCGTGAAGTCGCCATTCGGGAAGATATGGCATGAGCGCAGATGTACAAAGTGGGTGCGAGAGGCAAACTTCTGAGCCAATTCCACTACATTATTATATGCACCAGCACTCAGCGAACCAGCACAGAACGTCAGACCGTTGTGCTTGTTAGGCACAGCGTCGAGGAACCACTGGATATCCTCCTCGGTACGTACGATACGTGGCAAACCGAGAATCTCAATGGGGGGATCGTCGGGGTGAACACACATGTTCATGTTGCACTCCTCGCAAACAGGCATGATTGCCTCGAGGAAGTATTTCATGTTGGCACGCAACTTGGCCTTGTCGATGCCCTTATACAGGTCGAGGAACTCACGGAACTTCTGTACGGGAGCCTCATCGTTCTCACTGAAGTTGCCAGAGACAAAGCCCTGCGTCTTGATGACGATGTTTTCCACCAGCTTATGGTCCTTCTCAGGCGTCATCGTCTTAGCCAGCTCATCGCACTCGGCAATCACACTGCGGCCTTCGCCCCACCCTTCAGGGAACTGGAACTTCTCCCACTCCTCGCGAGCACCTGGGCGCTTCAGAATATAGATGTCGAAATAAGCAAATTCGGCATAGTTGAAATACAGGTTCGTGGCACCGTTAGGGTTGTCGTGGAACAAGTCCGTACGTGCCCAGTCCAATACCGGCATGAAGTTGTAGCAGATGCAGTGGATGCCCTCTGCCGACAGGTTGCGCAGACTCTCCTTATATACCTCGATCTGCTCATCACGGTCAGGACCACCATATTTGATTGTCTCCACCACAGGAAGACTCTCTACCACGCTCCAGCGCATACCATAACTCTCGATATACTCACGCAGGTCGCGAATCTTCTCACGTGTCCATACTTGGCCTAAAGGTACGTCATGCAGGGCTGTCACAATACCTTCCACTCCGATTTGTCTCAACTGGGCAAGGGTTATCTTATCCTTCTTGCCAAACCATCTCCATGTTCTTTCCATAATATTATTTTCAAATTTCCCTGCAAAGATACGAAAAATTCGATTAAGTAAGAACAAAAGTAATTTATTTCTTTGTATAGAATATGAGATTTTATATCATAAGACACAAGTTGCAGGAGCCAAAGAGTCAGCGGATGTAAAACTTAAATTATTAAATTTATTAAAATTGTTAAAAATCAAACGTCAAATGATACAAGTATGGGGAAAATGCCTTACATTTGCAACAGCTTAATGTAAAAAGGTAGAAAAGTAAATAGGTAAAAAGCAATTAAAACAATGAAAAAGATAATACTGATGACCCTGATGCTGGTATGTGGCATGACTATTGTCCTTGCCCAGAAACCTGCACAGATTAAGTTCGACAAGACTACTCATAACTTCGGCAACTTCTCTGAGAAAGAACCTGTAGTATCCTGCACCTTCACGTTCAGCAATGTAGGGGAACAGCCGCTGGTCATCAACCAGGCTGTGGCTAGTTGCGGATGCACCGTACCCGAATACACCAAGACTCCCATCCAACCCGGTGAGAAGGGTGAAATCAAGGTGACCTACAACGGAACAGGCAAGTTCCCAGGACACTTCAAAAAGTCTATCACGGTACGAACCAACGGTGCCGTAGAAATGACCCGCCTGTATATCGAAGGAGATATGACGGAAGCGAAATAAGAAGTAAGAGGTGAGAGGTAAGAGGTAAGATAAAAAGGCATCGCATGCGATGCCTTTTTGTTTAGAACGAATAACTCAAGCCCAGCGAGCTGTATTCCATAAACTGCCAGTAGCCCATCTTGTCATCCGATACCCCTGCATCGTCGAAGCGTGGATAGAGGAACAGGTTGGCTGAGATATACTTCGTGACTTTGAACTCTATCTGATTCTCCCATTCTATCAGGCCACGGCGATAGGATGTATAGGCGTAGAGGCGGCTCTTCCACAATATCTGATCCACGATAGCCCACTTGACCTCGCCCGTAAACTGAGAACCGAATTCATGCTTGGTGTGTTTGCCGTTCATACCGTTTTTCTCAAACAGGTCACTGCGTCCCACATAGCGGAGGTTATAGGCTAACGGCAGGAAATTCAGTGTACCTGTCAGTCTGCCTTTCAAGGCATTCAACTTATACTCCATACCAATACCGATATTCAAGTCAAAGGGAGAGAAGAAATCGGAATACACCCGCTTATCATTGGCCTTGAAGCCTTTCGCAAACTGCGTATAGGCAAGGAGCTGCAGGCTATAATACCATTTCTTGGATGCCTGCATACCCAGTTTACTGGTGAAACGCAGCAGGTCATTGTTGGTCTTGAACTTATGCACGCTATCTGAACGGGAAGTCTGGAAGCCCAGTTTCATCTCCAGTTTATTTTCCCAAGTGTACTTATCTTTGTCGTTATAGTTCATCTCCAAAGTCACAGCACCCACGGCAGAATAGTTGCTCTCACCACCCTTATACCAGTTGCCAGACACATAGTTCTGGAGGAACTGCAGGAAGCCGTCGCCCTTGAATTTCCAGAAATTAGGCTTGGTAACGACAATACCCGTTGGAACTACCTCCGGCTCGTCAGGAAGCGGTTCCACATGCTCTACTAATTCTACTTCCTGCTTGACCTCTTGGTTGACATCATCACGGACAGAACCCACCTTATTCAGACGAGTCTCAGTATTTCTAATCAAATCAGGACGACGCATATAAAGGTTCATCATCGCCTCGTCAACAGCATCCGTCACCTCATCACCCGTCTTTGGATTGAGCGACAACGACTTATTGGCACCAGAGTGATAGAAAGTGGCAGGAGCAAACAACCGATAGTAGCGTCCGTCAGTCAGAGTCTCCTGACGTAGTGAGTCATTCACCTGCTGGATGGAATCCAACTGATGCCGTAAGAGGGCTATGGAATCCGTATAGTTCTTCAGCACATCTTCTGTCTGTTGACGGGTGTTCTGCGCTGTGGCACCAAGTGTAGCCAGTAATGTAATCAGTAGTACAAATATATTTCTGTATCTCATCGTCTGAATGATTTTGGATGCAAAGGTACAAAATAATTGAGAATTAACAATTGATAATTGAGAATTATTTCGTACCTTTGACTAGCGTCGAAGGTACTCCCGTTCGGAAAATTGCAAATAAATTTGCATTTTCGCTCACTTATTCGTACCTTTGCAGACTGTAAACTAAATTGAGGAATAATATATATAATAAATATGAATAGAGATACGATTATCGGCTTTGTCCTTATCGCACTGGTACTGATTGGGTTCAGTTGGTACAACAGTCCGTCGAAGGAGGATATGGAGTACGCACGAATACAGGACTCCATTGCTGCCGTACAACAGGAAAACGCTAAGAAAGCACAGGAAGCTGCCGCTAAACAGAAACAAGAAGAGAAGGAGACTGCCAAGGTTGACTCCGCTGCCCTCTTCTACGGAGCTTTGAACGGAACATCCCAAAATGTTGTCCTGAAAAACTCCAAGTTAGAACTGACCCTCGATACGAAGGGCGGTGTTATCAAGAAGGCGAAGATACTGGACTTCAAGGACTTGAACGGTGAGAAAGACCTGACCCTCTTTGACGAGAAAGACCAGAACCTGAACTTCATGCTGACTGGTAAGCAAGACAACATCGTCACTGCCGACCTCTATTTCACCCCATCCGAGCAGACTGACTCTACGGTGACGATGACAGCAACGGCAGGGAACGGTGGACAGGTCATCATGAAATACAACCTCGGCAAGGACTATATGCTTGGATTCTCGCTGCAGGCCAAAGGACTTACCAATGCTTTCGCCCCCTCCTACAAGGAAATGGAGATTGAATGGACGGACCATTGTCGCCAACACGAGAAGGGGTTCTCGTTTGAGAACCGCTACACCGGCATTTTCTATAAGGAGACAAAAGGCGATACCGACAACCTGTCGGAGGCCTCTGATGAGAACGAGAATATCGAGGAGGAACTCGACTGGGTGGCTTTCCGCAACCAGTTCTTCAGCATTGCCCTGATTTCGAAGGACAACTTCGCCAAGAACGCCAACCTTATCAGTACGCTCGACCAAAAGGGCACGGGCTATCTGAAACAGTTTGATGCCAAGCTCAAGACCGCTTTCGATCCTACGGGAGCGAAACCTACAGAGTTTGAGATGTATATCGGTCCTAACAACTTCCGACTGATACAGGATGTGGAGCAGCAGAGCCAGTTCGGCAAGGACCTCGATCTGGAACAGCTCGTCAACCTCGGCTGGTGGCTCTTCCGCCTTATTAACCGCTGGTTCACGCTGTATGTCTTCGACTGGTTGGCCAGCTTCGGCTTCAGCATGGGTATCGTCCTCATTCTGATTACCATCCTGTTGAAGGTCATCACCTACCCGATGGTCAAGAAGAGTTATATGTCATCCGCCAAGATGCGCGTCCTCAAGCCCAAACTCGAGGAAGCCACCAAGCAGTATGACAAGCCAGAGGACCAGATGAAGAAACAACAGGAGATGATGTCGCTCTACTCCAAATACGGTGTCAGTCCGATGGGCGGCTGTCTGCCTATGCTCATCCAGATGCCTATCTGGATTGCGATGTTCTGGTTTGTGCCCAATGCCATCCAGCTGCGTGGACAGAGTTTCCTCTGGATGGACGACCTGTCGACCTATGACCCTATCATTGAGTGGACAAACAACATCTGGGGTATTGGTGACCACCTGTCACTCACTTGTATTCTTTTCTGTGCTGCCCAGTTGATTTATACCTGGATCAGTATGCGTCAGCAGAAAGACCAGATGATTGGTGCACAGGCCGAGCAGATGAAGATGATGCAGTGGATGATGTATATCATGCCGTTGATGTTCTTCTTTATCTTCAACGACTACTCATCAGGTCTGAACTTCTACTACTTCATCTCGTTGTTCTTCTCTGCCGCCATCATGTGGACGCTTCGCAAGACAACCGACGATGAGAAACTGCTCGCCATCCTAGAGGCTAACTATCAGGCCAACAAGAACAATCCCAAGAAACAAAGCGGACTCGCTGCCCGTCTGGAGGCGATGCAGAAGCAACAAGAGGAGCTGAAGAAGCAGCGTAAAAACGGATACAGGAAGTGAAAAGTGAAGAGTGAAGAATGAATTATGAAAATTGGATTTGACAACGAGAAATATCTGAAGATACAGTCTGAGCACATCAGGGAACGTATTGCCCAGTTTGATGGAAAGCTCTATCTGGAGTTAGGAGGTAAACTGTTTGACGACCATCATGCCTCCCGTGTACTGCCCGGCTTTAAGCCAGACAGTAAACTGCGGATGTTCGGACAGTTGCGTGACCAACTGGAAATCGTCATTGTGGTCAGTGCCGAGGACATCGAGAAAAACAAGGTACGTGCCGACCTCGGCATCACCTATGATGAGGATGTACTGCGCCTGCGTGACGAGTTTATGAGTCGCGACTTTATGGTGGGTTCTGTCGTCATCACGCACTATGACGGTCAGCGGGCTGCCGATCAGTTCCGTCATCGTCTGGAGCGTATGGGTATCAAGAGTTATGTCCATTATCTCATTGACGGCTATCCTCACAGTGTTCAACTCATTGCCAGTGACGAGGGATTCGGCAAGAACGACTATGTGGAGACTACCCGTGAGTTGGTCATCGTGACGGCTCCAGGTCCTGGTTCTGGTAAAATGGCTGTCTGTCTCTCGCAGTTGTATAATGAACATAAGCGTGGTATTCGTGCAGGTTATGCCAAGTTTGAGACCTTCCCTGTATGGAACCTGCCTTTGAAGCATCCTGTGAATATTGCCTATGAGGCAGCTACTGCAGACCTGAATGATGTGAACATGATTGATCCGTTCCATCTGGAGGCATACGGCAAGACTGCTGTCAACTACAACCGTGATATCGAGATATTCCCCGTATTGAATGCGCTTTTCGAAGGTATTTATGGAGAGAATCCTTATAAGTCACCCACAGACATGGGTGTCAACATGGTAGGTTTCTGCATCTGTGACGATGAGGTATGCAGCAAGGCTTCCAAGGATGAGATTATCCGCCGTTACTATGCTGCCACCAACAAATTGGCAGACGGTGCCGATAATGAGGCGGAGGTACATAAGATACAGATGCTCTTCAATCAGGCGAAGATTACAACAGAGGACCGTCGCATCACTATAGCCGCCAATGAGCGGAAACAAGAGACCCATCAACCGGCTTCTGCCATAGAGTTGGAGGACGGTACCATCATCACTGCCAAGACTACCCCACTACTGGGATGCAGTGCTGCCCTTATTCTGAATGCCATCAAGCATCTAGCGGGCATCGGGCATGATGTCAAACTGATTCCTCAGAGCATGATAGAGCCTATCCAGAAAACCAAGATAGAATATCTGGGTGGTAACAACCCCCGTCTGCATACCGATGAGGTATTGGTGGCACTCAGCGTATTGTCACAACATGATGAGCAATGCCGCCGTGCCCTGGAGCAACTGCCAAAGTTACATGGTTGTCAGGTACATACCACCATCATGCTGGGTGAGGTCGACCGAAAGATCTTCAAGAAACTGGGTTGCGGACTGACCTGTGATCCGATTAAGAAGAAATAAACGAAAAGCCTGAGCGATTAACTCAGGCTTCTTTTTTTATTTTATCAACAAACACATCATCGTCAAGTCATCGTTAGGATCAGCTCCATTGCGGTGTTTGTTCACCTCGTCCATCAGTTTCAGAACTACCTTTTTAGCATTGTCTAGCGACTTATCGTTCAATATCTCCAAGATACGCTCGTCGCTGAACTGTTCCTGTTCCTTGTTCTCTGCCTCGTTAAGGCCGTCGGAATAGAGGAACAAAGGTATTCCCTTGATATTCTCTATCGTCTCTCCAACGAACTCAAGTCCTGGCCAGAGACCGATGGGAGCATTCGACTCCACCTCCATGAACTTAGGAGGATAGCCCATAACAGGAGGATTATGACCTGCGTTACAATAGTCCATCCGGCCCGTCTTCAAATTAATCAGTCCCATGAACATCGTAACAAACATACCCTGTTCGTTGTTCTCCGTCAGTGCGTTATTCATACGGGTAGCGATATCTGCCGGTTTCATGTGCTCCGAGCCAAGCGTACGGAACATACGGTTGGCCTGTGCCATAAACAGCGAGGCCGGTACACCTTTACCAGAGACGTCACCCAAGCAGAAATACAACTCGTCGCCCAACAACTGATAGCCGTAAAGGTCACCACCAATCTCCTTGGCAGGAGTCATTGCGGCATACATATCGATATTGTCACGATCGGGAAATACATTCGGCACCATCGACATCTGAATGTCACGGGCAATACGTAACTCACTCTGGATACGCTCTTTAATCTGCGTAGTCTCCTCCAACTGGTCATAAGCTGTTTTCAATTTGGCATGTGCCTCCTCCAGTCGTCCATGAGCGGCTGCCAGTTTATGGGCCGCCTTGCGCTTATGAAGGGTATACAACAGGAAGAACACAACCAACAGGACCAAGGCAACACCCGTGCTTAGCAACCGTTGCTGCGTAAGTTTCATCTCTTTCTCGGCAATCTCTGCCTCCTTTCCCTGTGTATCATATAATGTAGCTAGTTCTGCTGTTGCACTGCTCTTCTGTCCCGTAATCGCGGAGTCGAGCAAGGAAAGGATACGCTCTCCTGCTACCCGTGCAGAGTCACGTCGCCCTGCCTCAGCATTAGCCCGATATTTCGGCAGCATATAGAGTTGGATATTGTCTAGCGACATCTCCATCCCCCAGTCACTAATTGCCTTATCCAAAAAACGGTAGTTATCGGCCGCCTCCGGATAACGCTGGGCAACCATCAGGTAATCATTACCCAGTATCTTGCCCGAAGCAGTATGGGCAAATTTCGTTTCCTTAAAGCGCTGATATGCCTCAGCAGCTTCTTTCGACTTATTCTGTCCCTGCAGAGCAATGGCACGCATAATCTCGATACGGCCCTGATACTCATCAAAATACTCTTTTCGAGCATCTGGGCGCTCACGATACTTGCCCAACAGCATCTCCGTACGGTCAATCCAGTAGATGGACTCCGCATAACGGCGGGTATTAATATATGCCTGACTGGTATATACCGTACCCAACACAGCTTCCCGGAAGCCTCGACCGGTAGTATCTGTCTGCCAGCGATTGGCATAGTGACCGCGTGCGGTCAGGAAACTCTGGTTAGCCTCCTCATCGCGTCCTAGATTCAGCTGACAACAACCAATATTATTCAGGAGTATGGCATAGTCGATATCTGAGCCTATACCAGATTTCTCCATTTTCTTTACCGCAGGAACCGCCACTTGCAGGGCTCCCTCAAAGTCGCCCTTCACCAGCAGGATTTCGGATAGTCGACGGGCACATTTGTTGTAGCTTAATTGATCCAATGCCGTCTTGACATCACACTCTATAGCCTTACGGTAGCAAAGTTCCGCCATTCGGTACTGCCCCTCATGGTAATACGCTACGCCTCGCCAGCGGTTGGCATTAAGCGGAGAGATGTCCCCAGCAATCTCAAAACTATCTGCAACAGCCCTCAAACGCTCGTAGTTCATTGTCACACCAATGTCAAACAAGACACTGTCGGCATGACTTGCCCGTACATCGCGGCGTTTGGCACTTTCACATGACATCCCGCCAAGGATGAGGAGCAACAGTGCACATATCGTATAGAACGATCTATTCTTCAGTAACATACTCATAAAAGCTACAATACGGTGCAAAATTACAAAATAATTATGAATTAATCATTAAGAATTAAGCATTATTTTGTACCTTTGCAATCAATATCCACAACTTATGAAAAGATTATTGACCTTTGCAGCAATGGCATTATGGTTAATGCCTGCTGCTATCAACGCAGAAGAAGACGTGATTGGAAAGAGTAATATTCAATTGAAAAGTCGCATGATGACCCCAGAAGCCCTTTGGGCAATGGGACGTATCGGTACTGTTGAGGCTTCTCCGGACGGCAAGCGTATCGTCTATCAGGTTGGCTACTACAGTGTAAAGGCTAACAAAAGTCGTCAGGTCATTTACGTCATGGATGCCGATGGCGCCAATAGCCGACAGTTGAGCACCAATCAGAAAAGTGAGACCGATCCAACATGGCTTGATACAGAAACCATTGCCTTTATCTGCGGTGGTGAGATCTGGAGCATGAAAGCTGACGGGACAGACCGCAAGCAATTATCGAAGACGGACGGCAAGGTAGAGGGCTTCAAGTTCTCACCCGACCGTCAGAAGGTGATTATCATCAAGAGTATCCCTTTCCATGAAATCATCCAAAAGAATCCTGATGACCTGCCTAAGGCTACAGGACGACGGATTACCGACCTGATGTACCGCCACTGGGACCACTACGTGGAGAGTATCCAACATCCGTTTGTCTGTTCTGTAAGTAGTGATGGAATAGCCACAGATATGACAGATATCCTCGACGGAGAGCCCTACGAGTGCCCGATGGAACCGTTCGGCGGTATTGAGCAACTCGCCTGGAGTCCTGACTCCAAGACCATTGCCTATACCTGTCGTAAGAAGATGGGACTGGAGTACTCCATTTCGACCGACTCCGATATCTATCTATATAACATAGGTTCGCGAAAGACCACGAATCTCTGCAAACCTGAGAACTATGTGGCTCCAAAGGTGGATCCGACTATCACGCTCGCCACACAGGCAGTCAATGCCCCTGATAACCTAAAGAACAATGTGGGCTATGACCAGAACCCACAGTTCTCACCCGATGGCAAGTATATCGCCTGGTTATCGATGGAACGTGACGGTTATGAGGCAGATCTCAACCGCCTGTGCATTTATGAGATGGCTACAGGTATCAAACGTTATATCGACTGGAAGAGCGATGTAGAGGCTTTCTGCTGGGCACCACAGAAAGAAAAGTCGGCACTGATATATTTCCTCAGTGTATGGCACGGTTGTAATAATATGTACAGCGTCAATTGGAAGGGAGAGGTGAGACAACTGACAGAGACTTGGGACGACTGGACCAGTCTGCAGCTGGCCAACGACGGTAAACATATCCTAGCTACCCGTCAGAGTCTTTCCGCACCAACAGACATCTATCGTGTACTTCCACAGCCAAAAGCCAAGACAGAACAACTCACCTTCGAGAACAAGCACATCCTTGATCAACTGACCTTCGGTAAGATGCAGCAGTACTGGGTGCCAACGACAGATGGTAAAAAGGAACTGGTGTGGGTCATGCTGCCAGCCAACTATGAGGAAGGCAAGAAATACCCCACCCTGCTCTTCTGCGAGGGAGGTCCACAGAGCCCCGTGAGCCAATTCTGGTCATACCGCTGGAACTTCCAGATGATGGCTGCCAATGGCTATGTGGTTGTGGCTCCTAACCGTCACGGTCTTCCAGGTTTCGGACAGGAGTGGAAAGAAGAAATATCTGGTGACTGGACAGGTCAGTGCATGAACGACTATCTTTCAGCTATTGACTTTGCTGCAGACTCACTACCCTTTGTCGACAAAGACCGTCTGGGCGCTGTGGGTGCTTCATTTGGCGGGTTTAGTGTCTACTATCTTGCTGGTATCCATGAGAAACGCTTTAAGGCATTCATTGCCCATGACGGTGCCTTCAATCTGGCTGCCATGTACTTGGAAACCGAGGAGAACTGGTTCAGCAACTGGGAATATGACGAGGCCTATTGGCACCGTCCGCAGATGCCACGCGCCAAGAAGACCTACCATGACTCTCCGCATAAGATGGTGGAAAAATGGGATACGCCCATTTTGTGTATCCACGGTGAGAAAGACTACCGCATTAACTATACCCAAGGTATGCAGGCCTTCAATGCCGCCCGCATGAAAGGCATTCCTGCCGAGTTCCTTGTATTCCCCGATGAGAACCACTGGGTGTTAAAACCACAAAACGGTATTCTCTGGCAAAGGACCTTCTTTGGGTGGCTGGACAAGTGGTTGAAATAAAGTTTTCGTAATATCGTAATCACGAAATAAAGACAAAAAATAAGAATAATGACAGAACAAATTCAAAAAACATTAAGAGACTCTGCCGCTATGCGGTGGACAGCATTGCTGCTCCTGGCACTTGCCATGTTCTGCAGCTACATCTTTATGGACATCCTCTCACCCATCAAGGACCTGATGCAGGAGACCCGTGGTTGGGACTCCACTGCCTTTGGTACGATGCAGGGTTCTGAGGTATTCCTCAATGTCTTCGTATTCTTCCTCATCTTCGCAGGTATTATCCTCGATAAGATGGGTGTCCGTTTCACCGCTGTACTCTCCGCAGCTGTCATGTTGGTCGGAGCCTGTGTGAAATGGTATGCCGTCACTGAGAGTTTTATCGGTAGTGGACTGGAGACATGGTTTACCAACAACCTCAACTACATCCCTATCTTTGACGAGTTGGGCGTATCGCCCTTCTATGAGGGAATGCCAGCCTCAGCCAAGTTTGCAGCCTGTGGCTTTATGATATTTGGTTGCGGTTGCGAAATGGCAGGTATCACCGTTTCTCGTGGTATCGTGAAGTGGTTTAAGGGTCGTGAGATGGCTCTTGCCATGGGCTCAGAGATGGCCCTGGCCCGTCTGGGTGTTGCTACCTGTATGATTTTCTCACCGTTCTTCGCCAAGTTAGGCGGTAACGTCAGTGTCAGTCGTAGTGTTGCCTTCGGCGTTGTCTTGATGTGTATTGCCCTGATGATGACTATCGTCTATTTCTTTATGGATAAGAAACTCGACAGCCAAACTGGCGAGGCTGAGGAGAAAGACGATCCCTTCAAGATCAGTGATCTTGGTCAGATTCTCACCTCCAGTGGTTTCTGGCTTGTCGCTTTGTTGTGCGTCCTTTATTACAGTGCCATCTTCCCCTTCCAGAAGTATGCCGTCAACATGTTGCAGTGTAACCTCACGCTGACGGAGCCTGCAGAAGGAACTTTCTGGGCCGGCGAAAGTGTCACCATCATCCAGTATATCATCATGCTCTTGGTTGCTGCTGCAGGTTTTGCTTCTAACTTCCAGAAAAAGGCAAACATGAAATATGGGCTCCTCGCTGTCTCCATCATCGCCCTCGTCACCTATTGTTATATGGGCTATATGCGTCAATCGGCAGAGTCTATCTTTGCCGTCTTCCCCCTGCTTGCTGTACTCATCACTCCGATTCTCGGCAGTTATGTAGACCATAAGGGTAAGGCTGCCTCAATGCTGATCCTCGGCTCTCTGCTATTGATAGCCTGTCACTTGACCTTTGCCTTCATTCTCCCGATGTTCAAGGGCAATGCTGTGGGCGGTATCATCATCGCCTATGCCACCATCCTCGTACTCGGCAGTTCGTTCTCACTGGTACCAGCATCCTTGTGGCCCAGTGTTCCCAAACTCGTTGACGCGAAGGTCATTGGATCGGCATACGCCCTCATTTTCTGGATTCAGAATATCGGATTGTGGCTGTTCCCCCTATTGATAGGTAAGGTACTTGATGATACCAACCCCGGTGTCACCGATCCTACAAAGTTCGACTATACCGCCCCGTTGGTCATGCTCGCCTGCTTAGGTGTTGCTGCCCTTATCCTCGGTTTCGTATTGAAAGCCGTCGACAAGAAGAAGGGAATCGGACTGGAAGAACCGAATATTAAGTGAAGAGTGAAGAATGAAAAGCGAAGAATGATGAAACGAGTATTGGCATTTAGCTTTTGGCTTTTAGCGATGGGTATTTGTGCCGCACAGGCACAGAGCAATGCTGACCAGTTGAAGCGCATCCGCGCCATCTACGCACAGGCAAAACAGCAGGTTGCAAACAATGGTAAGGACGGGCAGCCGCCCCTCGACATGTACATCCACGTGAGCAACGGCAGTATGGTGTCGGAAGACTTTGCCCTCGACGATGAGACAGACATCCACTACTATTTCATACGCTCGAAGAAAGAGGCTGACACCGATTTCCTTGAGGAGTTCTCTTGCTATTTCATCAGCGAATACTGGACATCGCACGGTCACGACCGCTCTCGCGAGTTTCTCCTCGATCCTGAAGACGGTCATCTCCTCTTCGCCTATATGAAGGGAGAGACGGATGCTGGTTTTATCGTAGAGACACGCTACTACTACGATGCCAAGGGTAACCTCATCCACCAGATTCACAAGACGGGCAACGAAGAACTTGGACTCTCAGAAACCGGTCCCGACAGTCATTCATGGAACGATGCCAGCAGTGAGCGCAAGAAGTTTCAGGAATATCTCGACATCTTCAAACGCCTGATGATACCAGAGGGGCTCCTCGGTACCTCCAATGAGACTCACCGTGCCACAGCCTCGAAGGCAGAACGTCTGAAGACCATCCGCAGCGCCTATGCCGAGGCAAAGCAGAAGATTGAGCAGGATAAAAAATCCGAAGTTCCTCATCATATCACCGTCGTCTGCCACGACCAGAAGATAGAGAACTATGCGCCCGAGACGATCGAACTCAACTACTATTTCGACGAGGAGCAGCATCCGAAATGCTATTTCATCTCCTACCATAAGAGTAGTATGATGTTCGACTTATATGAGGAATACCTCTTCGACCCGAAGACCCACGATCTCTGTTTCTCTTACTCCCGTGGTCTGGAGGAAGGTGAAGAGCGTGAGTGGCGTTACTACTTCGACGAGAACGAACGTTGCATTGAGCGTCTCAGCAATGCCGAGGAGATTGGCGACGGCTACTCTGAGAAAGTTGCTGCCAACAAATACCTCCAAGTCTTTAGGATGTTAGTTGACAATAACGAATAAGGACACTAAGTCGACAAGTGATTTCAGAACCGAAAGCGCACCACTAAGGGAAGATGGTCACTAAAACCTTTATGGTAGCGCATCCCGTTATAGGTACGGAGGGGCTTGACTCCTCCGTATTTTTTGTCTTCCTCCAACAGGAAGGGGGCGTCATTGATATATACATGCTCGATATGGTCGAGCAACAGAGGACAGACGAAGACATGGTCAATGCTCTGCCAGAAGCCCTGATAGCGGTAGGTTCCTTTTGCCCCATGCGTCCCCATAGCGGTATCCGTTACATTTACCAAGGCATGTTCCATGAGATTTACCAGCACTGGACTGTCAGCATGGTCATTGAAGTCTCCAGCGATGATAAACTTCGCCATTGGTGATTCCTGACGGATGGAGTCTATGGCCTGTATCAAGCGATTGGCCACCAATTGGCGATTAGGGCGTGTTGCCTTCTCACCCCCGTAGCGACTGGGAGCATGGACGACAAAGACATGCAGCGTATCACCACTGATATATTCTCCCTTCACATACAGGATGTCACGGGTTGGACGCATATCCTTTAACGGTTGGATGCGAAACATCTCATAACAAAGGGGACGGAATGAAAAAGGCTGATAAAGAAGGGCGACATCGATGCCACGGACATCGGGTGACTCAGTCATCAGGTACTCGTAACCTGCGTTCCGCAACAATGATTTCCTAGTTAAATCAAAGAGGCACGAGTCATTCTCTACTTCTACCAAGGCGACCAAGTCGGGTATACCCTCCTCCTGACAGGAGAGGATGGACTGTCCGATACGGTTGACCTTCTGCCAATAGCGTGACGGTGTCCAATGACGCACTGAAGCAGGAGTCCATTCGGTATCCTGCTTCAGCGTATCGTGGCGATAATCAAAAAGATTCTCGCAATTCAGTTCTACTAATGTGAGAAAGGATGTCAGCAGAACGCTTAGCATACTTTCTCCAGTCGCTTCATGATTGAGAACATGAAGAGGGCAGCCAGTATACAGAGTCCGGCAAATACGGCCCATACCGACCACAACGGCAGGTCACCCCACAGGATACCACCTACCATCACCAGCTGGTTGCCGATAGCCGTTGATACGAACCATCCACCCATGCAGGCACCCTTGTATTTGGGAGGAGCAACCTTAGAGACGAAGGAGATACCCATCGGCGACAACAGCAGCTCACCAAAGGTCAGCACAAGATATGTACTGATAAGCCAATAGGACGATACGCGGGGAGCAGCATCACCCATAGCAGCCTGTGCGTTGGGAGAAGGAAGGGTCAGGGAGGCGTAAAGCATCAGGCAGAAAGCGATAGCAGCCACTATCATACCATAGGCAATCTTACGAGGAGCCTTCGGTTCCTTGTTCTTTGCTGCCAACCATCCGAAGATGGCGAGTGAAACAGGAGTAAGGGCTACGACATAGAAGGGGTTGAACTGTTGGAAGATAGGAGCCTTCACCTCTACGCTGCCGTCCAGCACACCGTAGTTATAGGCCAGGAATCCCAAAGCGGCAAGGATTACCACACCGGCAATGGTACGGCTCTTGGCGGTCTTACCCTGGAACAAAGAGAAAGCGGCATAGACCATGAAGATGATGGCTACGAGGTTCCAGACATTGAATGCCATGGCCTTGATGCCCTCTGCCGACTGCTCCGTGAACTCATTGGCAAAATAGGTCAGCGACAAGCCATTCTGATGGAACGACATCCAGAAGAAAGCAACGACACCGAATACCAGCAACAGGGCGATGAGACGCTCCTTAGTCTCTGCTGCCGACAAGGTATCGACTTCTTCCGCGCCGTCCTTTTTCTTCTTACCACCCTCCACATGACGGAAAGTACTGCGGAACACATAATAAATGGCGATAGAGAGAATCAGCGACGCACAAGCCACTGCAAAAGCGAAGTGATAGGAATCGTTCTCGCTGACGCCCAGCGACTGCTGTGCCCATTCCATGATACGGATGGCGGCAGTAGGTGCGAACAAGGCACCGATATTGATGGCCATGTAGAAGATGGAGAAACCGGAGTCGCGCTTGTCAGCGTATTGCGGATCGTTATACAGGTCGCCCACCATCACTTGCAGATTGCCTTTGAAGAGACCCGTACCGAAACCGATGCCCACCAGTGCAGCGAGCATGACCACCAGGGCGAAGGTATCGCCACCCAAGGGTACCGACAACAGCAGATATCCCAGGAACATGATGATGATACCCGTGGTAACCATCTTTCCGAATCCGAACTTATCCGCCATCATACCACCGATCAACGGGAAGAAATAGACAAACATGAGGAACGAGCTGTAGATGATTCCGGCAGTACCGGGCGTCAGTCCGTAGTTCGCTCTCAGAAACAATGCGAAGACGGCAAGCATCGTGTAATAGCCGAAACGCTCACCGGTGTTGGCAAGTGCTAATGCAAAAAGCCCTTTAGGTTGGTTCTCAAACATAATTATTTTATTTTATCGTTTTTAGTCTTGATGATATCGAAGAGGTAGCTTGCTTTGATGACAATCTGTCCGAAGTTCGACTTACCAAAATAGTCACTCTTCGAGTTGCCGTAGATATTTCCCAAGCCAAAGTAGTAACGTCCTTCCAACAGGAAATGTCCTACCTTGGGCATGGAGAACTCGATACCGGCACCACCGACAATGCCATAGTCAAACTTCTTCTCCACGGGCATCGTCTCCTGCGCCACGATATTGGAGCTGCGCGGCTCTGTCGGAGCATATCCCGGTACGATGTTAGTACTGGTCGACTCACTCATGTAAAAGCCGATCTGCGGACCGATTTGGAAGAAGCCCTGCAGTCCCTTGCGCTCCCTACCCCATCCCAGACGGGCAAACACTGGAATCTGGATGTAGGATATCTTGCGCTCATAATGCAGCGGATTATCAGGGTCGTCAGCATAGTACAGGGGCTGGTTCTGGAAGCCCTCTATCTTCTCCTTCCATCCCGTCTGGGCGAAGTTCACCTCAGCGACGATGGCACAGATACTCTTGAAGTATTTCTCACAGGTATAACGGAAAGTCACACCAGCCGTCATACCACCCAGCAGTTTCTGCGGTACGTCAGGGGTAAAACTGACGTTACTGAGCATATAGCCCCCGTTCACACCGATGGCAAAGTCAGTACGATACTCACCGACCTGAGCGGAAACGGCAAGCGGGAAAAGAAGAAAGATATATAATAGGAATTGTTTCATTCTCGGTTTTCTGTTCGCAATTTAGAAAGTGATTGTCTCGGTGCGGCGTTCCGGCATGTAATGGACGAAGACCACGCTGCGGTTCTGCAGTCCGCCATTGCCTATCCGCTCGAAATGCAGCGGAGTCTGAATGGGCTTGTAGCCTACCATTCCCGAACCTCCCGTGAAGTTTTTCCCATAGATATGGAGTCCTTTCAACAGGAAGTACGCATGATCGAAACCGGTGATGGCAAATCTCGGCAGGGCAGCCATCATATCGGCATGGAAGTTCCAACGGTACTTCGTCTGGATACGACTGGTGCGTGGCGATGCCAGGTCGGTATGGAACGTAGCGGGGATATAGGTGTCGAACTTATAGAAGTTCTCCAGCTGATGACGGGTATAGAGCATCCAGTCGGTATAGCCAAAGATGCTGATCTGCAGTTCCGGATGCGCCAGCTGGAGTCCGTTAAGCTTCGCCATGGCGGCATTGAGTTCCTTGGAACGCCCGGTATTCAGGATGACCATGTTCTTCTTGGTCGGGCTGAACGACTTGAAGAATGCCGCCTCGCTGGAATTGAGGTTCGTAATCTTATAGTCGATGCCCTTGGCCTCCAGGCGGCGGCGCAGGCCAAACGTGAAGATGCCCTTCTGACTGGTGGTATCGTTACAGTCGATGAACACCGGATGGGTATCGCTGAAACGCTCCATGAAATGGTTGACGAAAGCATCGTACTGCTCGTTCTGGGGCTGATACACCTGCAGGATATTGCGGTTGACCAGTGTCTCGTGGGTATTGATGGAGAAGGGGATGAACACGCGGATGTCATTCGCCGTGGCGAAATCGCTCAGCGGCTTCACCATCTTGGAATAGAGCGGCCCGATGATGACGTCACACTCGGCGGCCTTCGGGTCGTCGAGAAAGGTCCGGATGTCGCTGTCCTCGGCGACGTTCCACGCACGGATATCGGTAGAGATGCCGTTGTCGCGCAGACTGTCGCACGCCATCAGGATTCCCCGATAATACTCCAGCATGCGCTTGCCGTCGCCATTGATCTTGTGCAGGGGAAGCATGATTCCCACGCGGATGGCACGCTGGCGGATGTCCACGTCGTCCTTAGGCTTGGCCGGCACGGCAATCTCTGCCGTCGAGGGGTTGGCGGGTGCCGCCTGCTCGTCGGACTGCGGCTGCTGGGAGGGCCATGGAATATTGATATAGTCGCCTTTCTTCAGTTCGTATCCCGGTGTATTCATTTCGGGATTGGCGGCAATGAGTTCCTGAATGGTAATGCCGTACATCCTTGAGATGCCGAAGATGGTTTCCTTGCGTTTCACCTTATGCTGTTCACGGAACTGTGGCCGCTGGGCTAAGGCTGTCTCGGCGGCAAAAGCCATCACCGTCAGTAGTAATACATATCTGAATAATCGCTTCATAATGCACTTTTTAGTCATTTCGCCTACAAAATTACAAAAAAACGAGGGCAGAACAAAAGAAAATTCGTAATTTTGCAGAAATATTTACGTTTTACGTATATGAAAACATTTTTATATATATTCCTGCTCCTGTTTGCCATCGTAGCAATGCCCACGTCGTCGTATGCCGATTGGGATGACGATGACGAGATGACCGACTCTACGACCGATTCTACCGCTACGACACCGAGCAAGCTGGAGATGCCCAATGCCTTCTCGCCGAACGACGACGGGATTAACGACGTGTACAAGGCCAACCCGCAGAAATACGAGAACATCGTCGAGTTCCGCGCGATGATTTTCAACCGCTGGGGCCAGTGCCTCTATACGTGGAATGACATCACCACGGGATGGGACGGCAAGTACAAGGGCAAGCCCGTGAAGGACGGCGTCTACTTCGTCCGCGTCAGGGCGAAGGGCGGCGACGGCAAGGAATACGACATCAAGAAGGATGTCAATCTGTTACGCAAGTTCAACGTGATTTCGAACACGACCGGGAATGAGGAGTGACGACAAAATCAATGTCTGGGGGGCCAGGGTCCACAACCTGAAGAATGTGGACGTGGAGATTCCCCGCCAGTCGCTCACCGTCATTACCGGACTGAGTGGCAGCGGCAAGTCGTCGCTGGCTTTCGACACGATTTTCGCCGAGGGTCAGCGCCGCTACATCGAGACGTTCTCGGCCTACGCCCGCAATTTCCTCGGGGGCATGGAGCGCCCCGACGTCGACAAGATTACCGGCCTGTCGCCCGTCATCAGCATCGAGCAGAAGACGACGAACAAGAATCCGCGATCGACGGTCGGTACGACGACTGAGATCTACGACTACATGCGACTGCTCTTCGCCCGTGCCGGCAAGGCCTACAGCTACATGACCGGCGAGCCGATGGTGAAATACACGGAGGAGAAAGTCGTGGAGATGATTCAGCGCGACTATGCCGGCAGGAAGATTCTCATCCTGGCGCCGCTGGTGCGCAGCCGCAAGGGTCACTACCGCGAGCTGTTCGAGAGCATGCGCCGCAAGGGCTACCTGCACGTCAGGGTGGACGGCGAGGTGCAGGAGATAGTCCGCGACATGAAGGTGGACCGCTACAAGAATCACGACATCGAGGTAGTCATCGACCGCCTGGCAGTCCCTAAGTCAGGAGGTGACAGGGGTCTGAACGATGCGTCTGACCGCCTGAAGAAATCCGTCAACATCGCCATGAAGCAGGGCGAAGGTCTGCTGATGGTGATGGACTACGAGACGGGCGCCGTGAAGCATTTCTCCAAGCGACTGATGTGTCCGACGACCGGCATTTCGTACAGCGACCCGGCGCCGAACACCTTTTCGTTCAACTCGCCGCAGGGAGCCTGCCCGCGCTGCAAGGGCCTGGGCTACATCAACGAAATCGACCTCGAGAAGGTCATACCCAACCGCAAGCTGAGCATCCACGACGGCGCCATCGTGCCGCTGGGAAAGTATAAGAACCAGATGATTTTCTGGCAGATCGACGCCATCCTGAAGAAATACGACGAGGACATCAAGACGCCCGTCCACGACATTCCCGACGAGGCGCTGAGCGAGATTCTCTACGGCTCGCTCGAGACGCTGCGCATCGACAAGGACCTGGTGCATACGTCGAGCGACTACTACGTCAGCTTCGACGGCATCGTGAAGTATCTGCGCAACGTCATGGAGAACGACGAGAGCAGCAGCGGACAGAAATGGGCCGACCAGTTCCTGGCCGAATGTCAGTGCCCGGAATGTCACGGCCAGCGGCTGAACCGCGAGGCGCTGTCATATAAGATTTGGGACAAGAACATCTCCGAACTGGCCGAGATGGACCTGTCGGAACTGCGACAGTGGCTGGACGAATTAGAGCCCACCTCTCACCACTCACCTCTCACCTCTCAGCAATACCAGATTGCCGCCGAGATCCTGAAGGAAATCCGCACCCGGCTCGACTTCCTGTTGGAGGTGGGGCTCGACTACCTGGCGCTCAACCGCCAGTCGGCATCACTCTCCGGCGGCGAGAGCCAGCGCATCCGACTGGCCACGCAGATCGGCTCGCAGCTGGTCAACGTGCTCTACATCCTCGACGAGCCGAGCATCGGACTGCACCAGCGCGACAACGACCGGTTGATCCGCTCGCTGAAGGAACTGCGCGACCTGGGCAACACCGTCATCGTCGTCGAGCACGACCGCGACATGATGCTCAACGCCGACTGGATTGTCGATATCGGACCGAAGGCCGGCCGCAAGGGCGGCGAAGTCGTGTTCCAGGGAACCGTCGACGAGATGCTGAAGACCGACACCATCACCGCCCAATACCTGAGCGGGAAGATGCAGATCCCCCTCCCCACCGACCCTGCCGCCCCCAGCAAGACCTACCGCCGCCCCGGCAACGGCCAGAGCCTCGTGCTGCACGGCTGCCGCGGCAACAACCTGAAGAATATCGACGTCGAGTTCCCACTTGGAAAACTCATCGTCGTCACCGGCGTCAGCGGCTCTGGAAAATCGACGCTCGTCAACGAGACGCTCTACCCCATCCTCTCCCGCCACTTCTACCGCTCGCAGCAGCAGCCCATGCCCTACGACGAAATCAAGGGACTGGAATATATAGATAAGGTGGTGAATGTCGACCAGAGCCCCATCGGCCGCACGCCGCGCTCCAACCCCGCCACCTACACCGGCGTCTTCTCCGACATCCGCACGCTCTTCGTCCACCTGCCCGAGGCACAAATCCGCGGCTACAAGCCCGGCCGATTCTCGTTCAACGTCAAGGGCGGCCGCTGCGAAACCTGCGGCGGCAACGGCTATAAGACCATCGAGATGAACTTCCTGCCCGACATACAAGTGCCCTGCGAGGAGTGCCGCGGCAAGCGCTACAACCGCGAGACGCTCGAAGTGCGATACAAGGGAAAGAGCATCGCCGACGTGCTCGACATGACCATCAACCAGGCCGTAGAATTCTTCGAGAACGTGCCCGACATCCTGCGCAAAATCAAGACCATACAGGACGTCGGACTCGGATACATCAAGCTCGGACAGCCCTCAACCACCCTCAGCGGCGGCGAGAGCCAGCGCATCAAACTGGCCGCCGAACTCTCGAAGCGCGACACCGGAAAGACCCTCTACATCCTCGACGAGCCCACCACCGGACTGCACTTCGAAGACATCCGCATACTGATGGACGTGCTGCAGCGCCTTGTTGACCGCGGCAACACCGTCATCGTCATCGAGCACAACCTCGACGTCATCAAGTTGGCCGACTGGATCATCGACATGGGGCCCGAGGGAGGCCGCCGCGGCGGCACCGTCCTCTCCGTCGGCACGCCCGAGCAGGTAGCAAAAAACAAGAAGGGCTTCACACCCAAGTTCCTGAAAGAGGAGTTGAATAGGCAATAAGTTACAGCTTAAACTGGTAACCGACCGTCAACCAGAGGGAGTTGGTCTTCCACGAGTCCTCCACAGCCAGTTCCACATTGCAGAGATTCATGAGTCCGATATTATAACGGAGGTCGGCGACGAAATTCCGATAACAATAGGAGATTCCAGCAGGAATGGATATGTTAACACGCTTGAAATCACTCGTATTAGTAATGGAGGTAACGTTATCCTTGTATTTCCCACTCACCAGATAGCCCAGTTGCACACCCGTCTTCAAGGCAAGACCTGGCAGGATGTTAGGTTCTATATAGAAATTGACGAGGACTGGGATATTGATAAAGTGAAGCGTCTGAGTCACCTTACCCAGATTATCCAAAGTGCCATAGGTATAACCTTCATTGGAATAGTAGGCACCTACAGAGATGCCGATTTGCTGCCATGCGAGATACTCTGCGTCAAGACCTCCTACAAAGCCCCATTTACGTTTCGCACTGACTGCATGGTCAGCGTCTGTCCATAAGTCTTCTATCGACATGTTCGACGAGTTGATACCCACATGTGGCGTCAGTGTCCACGAACCAGTCTCATGTTGTGCCTTCATGCCCATGGAAAAGCAAAGGAAAGCAATGATAGTGATGATTCTATTCATAATCTTTCGTTTTTATTATAAACGCTTAGAGGGTGGATTTTATTGCTACATCGCATAAAAAGAACATACAAAAAGGGGGAGCGTCTTCGGATGCTCCCCCTAATTAATTTTCCGTTCTTATTCACCGGCTTAGTTGACTTTCAGCCGACTGATGGCGCGACTCGGCAGAATCGAAGCAAGCTTCATTCTGCTCTCACTGCTTCATCAGTTAGGATCCGAACCACCGCCACCGCTATTTGGGTCGCTACCGCCGCCACCGCCGTCATCAGGGTCTGGCGTCGGCGTGGGATCGGGTGTCGGAGTCGGCGTATCGCCACCCTCGTCATCCTCATCTTCCTCCTCGTCGCTAGCCTTTGCCCAGACGAGTTTGGCCGACTTGATGGCGCCCTCCACGTCCTCTCCCGGACGGTAGTAGAGCTGCGGCTTCACGTCCGAAAGCTTCATGTCCTCCTCCTTTTCATACCATCCGGCCGAACAGCTCGGATAGATTTTGCCCAACGGGCCGAGGTCCACGATGTAGCCCTGCTTCAGCATCTCCGTCACCGAGTCCATGCACAGCTCGAAAGCCATGCGCAGCTCGGCCTTGTGCATCGTCGTGTTGTGGCCGGCCTCCTTCACGATGTCGTCAAACTCGGCCGTGCCATTGGTCAGTACACGAGTCGCAAAGCCTGGTTCCTTGGTTACAGGCTTCTTGCTGTTTACTTTCTTGATACGCAATTTCAATTGTGCCATAGTAGAAAAAATTTTAAATTAAACATGGGTTATTTGATTGAGCGTGCTCGATTTGTCAATTGAGCGTGCTCGATTCGTCAACTGAGCGTGCTCGATTCATCAACTGAGCGTGCCCGATTTGTCAATTGAGCGTGCTCGATTCATCAACTGAGCGTGCCCGATTCATCAATTGAGCGTGCTCGTCCTCTTGACTCACAGTGCAAATAAACGAAAATTCCGCCGTAGAAAAAAAGTGTTAGTTTTTTATTTTCCAACTTTTTTCGGTCGTCCACCGCCCTTTTTGCCCTTCACGCTATTCACGGCCGACAGGATTGCCGGCAGTTTCCGAGCCCATGAACACAGGTTGTGCCGATAGACATAGTTCTCTATCTGCTTCACCGTCAGCCTCATCAGCCGCGCCAGCTTCGACGTCTGCATCCGCGCATACCATTTCTCAATCATCGGGCCGTCCACTGCTTTGCAGAACCGCCGACCCGTCTGCGGCTCCTCATGCTGTTTCTTTTTCATAATCGTACTGTTTTTTATCCATAGAAAAAGGGAGCCCGAAGGCTCCCCGAATTATTTTTCCTCGTTTCTGAAATAGCTTCTCTACTCCACCTTGCGAACCAGGCGGACACTGAACCCGAGGCCCCGAGCGTATCCGTTCGCGGTGGGATTCAAATCGCCTGAATTGAAGTCCACGTTGTAGGCGCAGTCCGAGCCATTAAGCGTAGCAGACCTGTAGATGCCGACCGTGCCCGCCTCGTACACCGACGAACCATTCCGGTAGCCTGCAGCCGGCAGGAACACACAGCCAGCAGACTCCATCTTAGTCCAATCCGCAGAACTGTAGTTGTTGCCATTCCAGCCAGTGTCGCCTGTTGCGTTGACACCGACAGGAGCAGTTACGCCGCCGGGGTGAGTATAGGTGTCGGGGAAGAGGATAATGCCCTGTACATCGTTTACCTTAGCCTTGGCATAGCGGCCGTTCTCAGTGCCGCCCACGGTAGATGCACTGCGGGTGTTGAACAGATATGTCCACTCGGCACTGCTCAGCGTGAACCAGCCTGTGCCGAGAGCTGTCTGCAGGTCGCTGTTGCTGCCCCAATCGACAAAGTCGCCGGAATAATCGCTGGGTATTGTAGAGGTATACATGCCGTAAGTATTGGCAGATGTGCTCCAACCGAACTTATCCCATGCGTCTGCGCTGTAGCTTGTGTAATAGTCATACTGGTTGTCGAAGAAACTCCAAGTACCCGATGCGTAGCGCAGGTTACCCTTCGAGAAGAACACCTTGTCGCCGCTGCTATTGATAGTGAACTTGCCGGAGAGACCTCCCACACTCCTGCTGATGTTATAGATGTGGCCTGCGGCGAGTTCTTTACTGCCGCGGGCGATGGAATTACCGCCAACGGTCAGGGCGAGCTCATTCAAATTATAAGCACCACCATATACGCCTATAGCAAATGATGCAGTACCCGAAGCATTGGTTGTTACACTCTTATTAACCGAATATTTTTCTAATTCTAAAGATACATTGACATTTGTTGAGGCTGCCAAACCGGTAATGGTGAAGTTTAGGATAGTATTGCCGGAACTCAAAGCAAAGCCAGTGCCAATGGAATAATCTCCCCACTCCCAGCTGAGCTGCTCTACGCCTGCAGCCTTGGTGAGGGCAAAAGCGTTTTTATAATTTGCAAAAACTTCATCGTCATATTTAGCTACAGTTCCCTGGTCTTGAATATATAAAAAGTTAACGCTCTCGTAGCCATTAGGCAGCAGCGTGGCAGTGGCATGGCCCGTCGACTTCGCCGCCGTGAAAAGCTGTTCGTATGTGCCGGTGTACTCTTTCTCGGTAGTTATGGTGCCGGTGAATGTGCCTTCAGACACCCATGTCAGCGTGCCGGCGAAGGAGCCTGCTACACTCTCATAACCCTTCACAAACAGCTTGTCGCCCGTGCTGAAGGAGAGCTTCTTAGTGTCGTTGTCAAACGTGGCGCGCATAGTGGCATCGTCGCCCTGACGCGTCACGTTGATGGTGACGGGAATCGTGAAGCCTTTCTGATTGACAATCTCGGTGTTATCGTTGTTGACTGCAAAGTCATCGTTGCTGCAAGCGGTAGTCAGCAGCATGGCGGGCATCAGCATGGCCATGGCCAGCGCCTTGAACATATTCTTTGTCTTCATTGTTCTTCTACTGTTTAAAAGGTTTATGACTAAAAATCCTCGAAATCAATTCCGCGGGAAGCATCCTCCTCCGTAAATGTTCCAGGAATGGTAGCGCTCGTCATGAGCATCCCAGTTTGCTGCAACTCGACGACCTGCATCGTCGGTTTTTCATACTCGTTTCTTTTCATAAGCTTTTCTTATTAATTAATTTAGTTCGTTCGCCAAAAAAACAATGCGTGCAAAGCTCGTGCAAACCGAGCGCAGAGAGTTTACTCTTTGCCGAGGTGCAGCTGAGTTTAGCGGCTTTTCGGCCGCAAAGTTACGAAGAAAAACGTTAACGACCGTTTACCCTCCCCCCTAAAAAGTGTTAATGCGTTAAAGATTTAACAGAATGAGGGCGAAAGGCGAAGATGTCCCCATGTGACAAGAAAAAAAGGGGAGCATCCGAAGACGCTCCCCCGTTGTAAGGAAATTTATCTAAATATAAAGCTTTTCCTTTTCGATTAGAGGTTGAAGTACAAACCGAAGTCGATAGCAGCCAGGTTAACACCCAGGTCTACGTTGTTAACAGACTCAGCATCCTTCCACTTGAAGGTGTCCCAACCGAACTTACCGAAGTGAGCAACGAAGCTAACTTTCTCGTTCAGGTTAACAGCAACACCGGGACGGAAGTTGATACCGAAACCGTTACCCTTAGCCTCACCAGTCTTCACGTAGTCGTACTCGAAACCACCATCGCAGAAGAAGTTTACCTTCTCGAGCTTAACGAAGGTGTAACGAACGTAAGGGTTAACGATGAAAGTGTTGGTCTTGATATCACCAGTCTTCTCGTAACCGTAACCGATCTTACCACCTACAGCCCAGTTCTCGTTCAGGTTGTAACCAACCTCAGGAAGGATAGTGAAAGTGTTGGTCTTAACATCAGTGTTCTTGTTCTTCTGGTAGCTGTAACCCAGTGTACCACCAACATACCACTGTGCGTTTGCACTAACAGCTGCAACCATCATGGCTGCGATCATCATAATCTTTTTCATAATCACTTTTACTTTTTAAAAATAAAATTAATAATTATACTATATTCTCTCTTTTAGCATTCGATGTCCGAATGGTTTAACATTCTTTTTCTGAATGACGGTGCAAAGGTAAACAGTTTTTCACAAACTTGGTGCTGTTTCCGCACACAATTCGCCAAAAAAGGGTCCAAAACATGATTTATGTCAAGAAATGTCAAAAAAAAACGCCCCTGAAGACGGTCAATCTTCAGGGGCATTTCATATCCTTATATCACTGGGCTACATAGCGGAAGCGGCGAAAAGCCACTCATAGACGCATGAGCATACGCCGAAGAGCACGATGCCCGCCGTGCAGACGGCCAGCGCCAGGCGAATGCTGCCGTCGCTCTTGAACGTAGGCAGCGGCGAGTCGCACGGCTTGATATACATCGCCTTCACAATCAGCAGATAGTAGTAAAGCGACACTACCGTGTTGATCAACGCGATGAATACCACGAAATAGGCCCAGAACGAACCCTGCTCGGCAGCCGCCATGAACACGAAGAACTTCGAGAACATACCGGCGAACGGCGGAATACCGGCCAGCGAGAACAGGGCCAGCGTCATCAGGAACGACAACTTCGGATTCGTCTGATAGAATCCGTCGTAAGTACTCATGGCCGTCAGCGGCTGACCGCTAGCCGAACGCTGACCGCTCTGCTCCACCGCGGAAATCACGGTGAACACAGCCATATTGGCAACGACATACACCAGAATGTAGTACATCAGCGAAGCCAGACCCGCCTGACTGCTCCCGATGACAGCCAGCATGATGTAGCCGGCCTGCGAGATACTCGAGAACGCCATGAAGCGCTTCAGCTCCTTCTGGCGGATGGCAAACAGGTTGGCAATCGTGATGCTCAGCACGATGACGACATAAAGCATGTAGTCCCAATAAACCGTCAGCGAACCAAACACCTTCACCAGGATAGTCATCAGTGCAAAAGCGGCGGCACCCTTGGAAACAACACTCAGATAACCCGTCACAGGCGTCGGAGCGCCCTGATAGGTATCAGCCGTCCAGAAATGGAAGGGAACCAACGAAAGTTTGAATGCCAGACCACTGAAGAAGAACACCATACCCATGATGAGCATGGGCAACTGGCTCTTGAAATTGGCAAAGAAAGCGATACGCTGCGCCACATCATCGAAATAGAGCGTGCCAATCGACCCGTAGATGAACGAAATGCCATACAGCATCACGGCACTCGAGAAGGTGGCGGTGATGATATACTTGGCACCACCCTCCGCAGAGTCTTTCTTCAGCTTGTCGAATGCCACCAGGCACGCCATAGGCACGCTGGCCATCTCCAGTCCGAGGAAGAACAGCAGGAAATTGCCGCTCGACACCATGATATACATACCCAACAGCGTGGAGAGAACGAGCATGTAGAACTCGCCTTCATACTTGCGGGCCTCGTTCTTCAGCCAAGGCTGCGCCATAATCAGCACAATCACCGTACCAACGGTCATGATGATCTTCATCACGTTGGCGGCCTGCGAGGCAATGTACATACCACCGAAAGCTTCCGCTGGTTCCGACAGGAAAGCAATGCGGAAAGGCAATACAATCATCAGACCGATAGTTACTCCTCCCATGACTTCATGACCCTTCTCACTGCTACGCGAGAAAAAGAAGTCCATGAAGAAAACTACTAACAGAATGCAAACGAGATAAAACTCGGGCACCATATTTAGAAATTGACTATATCCCATATTCTTTATCTCCTATAATTAAATAATGTTAGCAAGAATGGGGCCGACAGCATCAGAGATGACGTTGCTTGCCCAGAGTGGGAACAAACCAAGACCGGCCACGCAAGCGATGAGGCAGATAACAGCGACGCGCTCGTCCCAAGTAGCATCGGTGAGCTCCAGATAATGCTTGTTCTTCACCTCGCCATACAGGATCTTACCAACCACACGCAGGATGTAGACTGCCGTGACAACAATCGACGTACAAGCGATGATGGTGGCGATGCGATGGAACGAATCGGCATTCTCGAACGAACCCACGAAAATGGTCATCTCAGCAATGAAACCGGAGAAGCCCGGCAGACCGAGGTTGGCCAAACCGGCTACGACGTAACCCACAGCGAGGAACGGCATGATCTTCATCAAACCATCCAAGTAGCGGATGTCACGAGTATGGGTACGACCGTAAATCATACCGATGAGGGCAAAGAAGAGGGCCGTCATCAGACCGTGAGAGAGCATCTGCAGGATAGCACCGGTGCAAGAGGTCTTGGTCATCATCAGCAGGGCAAAGAGCACCAGACCGCAGTGAGACACCGACGAGTAAGCGTTGATGTACTTCAAGTCTGTCTGCACACAAGCCGAGAAGGCACCATAGACTACCGAAATGGTGGTGAGGATCAGGAATATCCACGCCAGTTCTGTGGCAGCATCGGGCAAAAGATACATAGCCACGCGGAAGCAGCCATAACCTCCCAGTTTCATCAGCACACCAGCGTGGAGCATCGACACAGCCGTGGGGGCTGAGGCATGACCGTCGGGTGACCATGTGTGGAAGGGGAACAGGGCGCCCAGCACACCGAAACCGATGAAGATGAACGGGAAGAACATCTTCTGGATATCGACGGGGATATTGTGCATGGCGGCAATCTCGTTGACGTTCATCGTGGTAGCACCGCTATAATAGTAGATACCCAGCAGACCGATGATCAGCAGGGCGGAACCTCCCATCAGCATCAGCGTCAGCTTCATGGCAGCATACTCCTTGTTGCCGGAACCCCAGACACCAATCAGCAGGTACATAGGAATCAGCGCTACCTCGTAGAACATGAACATGGTGAACATATCGGTGCAGATGAAGAAGCCGTAAACACCCGTCGAGAGCAAGGTGAACCAAAGGAAATACTCCTTGGTGAGGGGCTTCAGCTGCCAAGAGGCAAAGGTACCGGTGAACACGATGATGCTCGACAGGAGCAGCATCACGACAGAGATACCGTCGACACCAACACTGTAGGCAATATTAAGTGGCTTGAACCAAGGCGTAGAAGCCGTCAACAGCATCACATCGGTATTACCTGCTGCACGCTGCTGAACAAAGTAGATGGTCAGCCATACGGACAGGGCCAGCAGACACGAAGCGCCAGCCACCATCACACCACGCACCTGATTGAGCGACTTGGCCAGCCAAAGACCGAGCAGCATCAGGGCGGGGATTACTACGAATAATGTTAATATACTCATTGTCGTTATTTCGTTATAACGTTATTACGATTAAATTGCAAGCAATATGAGCGTCAGGGCCACCGTTCCCGTGAGGAACCATACTGCATACTGACGGACATCGCCACTCTGCCAGGGACGGAGAGACTCACCAGCCTCGTTGGCACCCCATGCCATGAAGTTGAACGTGCCGTCAACGACATGACGGTCGAACCAGGCCACAGGCTTGGAGATGCAGCGGAAAATGATGCGATGAGTGACATACTGCCAAATCTCGTCCTGATAGAAGCGTTTGTAGGCTGCACGGTGCAACTTGGGGAACGCTTTATACAGACGGTCGGCGATGGGCTGACTCTCACCTTTATATATATAAGTGGCGAGACAGATGCTCAGAATGGCAATAATCGTAGAAGTAGCAGCAATCTGCGTGTCGAAGTGGATGGTGTAGTTGGTACCCTCGGCATTGACAAACTGACCGAAGCTACCACCCCACCCTGCGAAACCTGCGATGGTAGAGTAGATACCCACACCCATCGTAATGACGCAAAGCACAATGAGAGGAATGGTCATCGTTGCAGGAGCCTCATGGGGAGTATGGTGCTCGTGAGCCTCCACATTCTCCGTACCCCAGAAGATGCCGTAGTACAGACGGAACATGTAGAAGGCAGTCATCGCAGCAATACCCGTCATGATCCAACCTACCACAGGACTGTAGGCAAAGCAGGCAGTGATGATTTCATCCTTCGAGCTGAAGCCTGAGAAAAAAGGAATACCTGCGATAGCGAAGCAGCTGATGAGGAACGTGATGTTGGTAATCGGCATGTACTTGCGCAGACCACCCATCATAGCCATCTCGTTCGAGTGAACAGCGTGGATGATACAACCAGCACCAAGGAACAAGCAAGCCTTGAACATAGCGTGGGTGAACAAGTGGAACATACCAGCCATGAAACCGAGCTGTGCGTGATTGTCGAGCACACCATGATGACCAGGCAGTGAAACACCGAGAGCCACCATCATAAAGGCAATCTGCGAGATGGTCGAGAAGGCGAGCACACGCTTGATGTCGCTCTGTGCACAAGCCACAGCAGCAGCATAGAAAGCGGTGAAGACACCTACCCAGACGACGATGCTCATCTGAGGCTGAGCGTACTCAACCCAGAGGGGGAACATACGAGCAATCTGGAACACACCAGCGACCACCATCGTAGCAGCATGGATGAGTGCAGAAACAGGCGTCGGACCCTCCATGGCATCGGGCAGCCAGATATGCAATGGGAACATAGCACTCTTACCGGCACCACCGATGAACATCAGCACGAGGGCCGTAGGCAGGATAAAGCCTGCGGCAGCAACGGCCTTAGCGGCATTGCCAGCGATGAACGGCGTAGTACCCTCGCCCATCACGATGTTGCCAGCAAACGAGAAGCTGAACGAATCGGTGTAGTAACCAAACATCAGGATACCGATGAGGAAGAACATATCAGCGAAGCGCGTCACGATGAAAGCCTTCTTAGAGGCTGCAATGGCGGGCTTCAACGGATAGTAGAATCCAATCAACAGATAAGAGCTGACACCCACGAGTTCCCAGAAGGTGTACATCTGGAAGATGTTGGTAGCGAGCACCAGTCCGAGCATCGACATGGTGAACAGGCTCAGGAAAGCGTAGTAACGCTGGAAGCCTTTCTCACCGTGCATATAGCCGAACGAGTAGATATGTACCATAAACGACACCGTGCTGATAACGATGAGCATCATTACCGAGATGGGATCGAGGAGGATACCCATGTCGAAGTGAAGATTGCCCAGGGGCAGCCAGGTGAAGTTATAGGGAACGATGGTAGCGTATGTGCCATCAGCCAGACGGTCGGCACCGAAATAGGCGAAAGCCGTCAGGTAAGAGAGCACGGTAACCAGTCCCAATGACGTGGTGCCGATAAGACCAGCAGTCTTATGCGACATCTTCATGCCAGCAAGCGCAAGAATCACGAATGACAGCGCAGGCAGCAGAAGTATCAGGAAAGAATAACTATATATATCCATAACCATTTACCATTTCAAATTCTTAATACTGTCAACACTATCGCTCTTGAAATTGCGGTAGACATTGATGATAATCGCAACTGCCACTGCACACTCGGCTGCACAAACACCGATACAGAAGAGAGTCATGAACATACCCTCCAAAGAACCAGGATAGAGCAGACGGTTGAAGGCGGCAAAGTTAATATCAACGGCATTGAGTACCAACTCCACAGAGATGAGCATGGCAATCAGATTACGACGGGTAATAAATCCATACACGCCGATGAAGAACAATAATGCACTAAGCACGAAATAATATTCTACAGGTACCATACTTAATTCTCCTTTCTTGCAATAACTAAACCACCAATAATACAAGCCAACAGGAACAAGGAGATGAACTCAAAGGGAAGTACATACTGGTACTTATCAGCTCCCATGAGTGCCAAACCGATATTCTTCATTGGAATCTCCTCATCCGGTCTTGCCATAGCGACATACATATACTGATTCTTCAGTAAGATAAGAATGACGACAACGCAACTGACCACTGTCAGTAAACCGCCCCAGATGATACGACTGATCTTGATGCGCTCTACCAGACCCTGAAGGGTACGCTTGCTCACCAATTGGATGGCGAACACGAAAATCATAGTCACACCACCAGCATAAACAGAAATTTGCGCTGCGCCTAAATACGTATAATCAAGCAGGAAGTAAAGACCTGCCACACCAAAGAGCACAAACAACATGAATGTCGCTGCTCTCATGATTCGCGTCGTCATCACACACATCAAGGCTGAGCCGAGGATGATGACTGCGAGAATGCCAAACATAATCAAATTTGCCATAGTCCTTACTTCGTTTTAGTATTAAACTTACCGATTTCCCATTCGGCACCGCCCTCAATCAGATTGGGCAGGGAGCCGCCTTGATAGACCTCCTTATCAAGATGGAGAACCAGTTTGCTACGATCGAATACCGCATTCTCAAAGTCATTGGTAAACTCAATGGCATCGAAATTGCAGGCGTTGGTACATAACTGACAGAACATGCAGTCACCAAGATCGTACAAATAGTCATCCAGTACCTTTTTCTTCTTTCCTGTCTCAGGATCCTCCTGCATGTGAGAAACAATCTTAATCGTACCATTGGGACATGACTTCTCACACAAGGTACAAGCCGTACACTTGTAACTACCGTCCTCGTTGCGTTTGAATACCAAACGACCGCGATGACGCTTAGCCACATGAAGCGTCGTCTTGCGATTCTCGGGGTACTGCTCTGTTGACTTATTGGTGAAGAAGTCCTTGAAGTATTCCTTCCAAGAGGTCTTCATGCCAACGGCTAAAGTCTTCAAGCCGTGCCCGATTTCTCCAAAATATGTTTTGTTATCTTCCATTGCTATACCTTATTTAATATATAGGCCGAGGGCCACAACAACAGTCATAATCACCAGATTGATCAGTGCCAAAGGCATGAGATACTTCCACTCCAGCTTCAGAATCTGGTCGATACGCAGACGAGGGAACGTCCACTTAATCCACATCAGTATCCATACCAGGAAGAAAGTCTTTCCCATAAACCAAACAATACCTGGGATGTAGTTCATCACTTCATCAAAGGCTTCAACTCCGATATTCACAGGAGCCCACCCACCCAGGAACACTGTAGCAGCGATACCTGCGATGATGAAGAGGTTGAGGAACTCTGCGAGATAGAAGAAGCCGAAGCCCATACCAGAATACTCGGTATGATGACCGGCAGTCAACTCACTCTCAGCCTCAGCCATATCGAACGGACCACGATTAGCCTCAGCATTACCAGCGATGAGGAATACGAAGAAGGCGATGATGGCAGGAATATGTCCCTGGAAGATAAGCCATTTCCAAGGACCAGTCTGTGCCTCCACAATGCCACTCATCTGCATCGTACCTGTCAGGATGACAGCGGTAATCAAGCAAAGGCAGAGCGACATCTCGTAGGAGATCATCTGCACAGCACCACGCATGGCCGAAACCACAGAGTACTTATTGTTAGAACTCCAGCCTGCAAGGAAGATACCTACCACGCCTATCGAAGAGATGGCGGTAAGCAAGAACACACCCACATTGAAATCGAGGATGGTAGCACCATTGTTCCAAGGGAGGAACGAGAAGGCGCCCACACTTCCGATAATCACCAAGAGCGGAGCAACCAAATAGAGCAGCTTATCAGCCTTGTCAACGATGAATATCTCCTTGATGAGCATCTTCAGCACGTCGGCAAACACCTGCAGCAAGCCCCAGTAACCTACTCGCATCGGGCCCAGACGGCACTGGAAGTAGGCACAGACCTTACGCTCCATAAATATCAGTACGCACGCGATGAGAGCATATCCCAAAAGGATACCCGTACCCACCAGCACGCACTCAATCAATATCGCTAACCAGTCAGGACAGCCTATTGTAATCCTGAGCAACTGGTCGAACCATTGTGTAAATATAGAAAAGTCGAACATAATCTTATCTGTCAATATCAGGAATTACAACGTCAATAGCAGCACAGGTAGCAATGAGGTCGGCAATCTTCTGACCACGCAGCATCGGGTCGAAGGCACCTACCAGCGAGAGACCCATCGGACGCATCTTCATGCGGTAAGGGCTCTTGTCGCCACGGCTATCAAGATAAACACCAAACTCACCAGCCACACCCTCGACAGAGAAGTACCACTGTCCCTCGGGACACTTGATGATTGGCTTCTGCTTCACATAGAAGTCACCCTCTGGGATGTTATCGATAAGTTGTTCGATAATGTTCAGGCTCTGGTACATCTCATTGATGTGAACGAGGTAACGGTCCATCGAGTCGCAACCAGTCAACGTGCACTGCTCCCACTCTACCTTGTCGTACATATCATATGGGTGATTCTTACGCACATCGTTCTTCCATCCGGAAGCACGTCCGGCAGGACCGGTCACAGCGTAGTTGATACAATCCTCAAGACTCATCGGACCGCAGTTCTCCAGACGATTGTGAGTGATGATGTTGTCACCGAAGATGTCCATATACTCCTGAATCGTCGGACGCAGATAGTTCACCAAATCCTTACAGTTCTTCACGAAGTTCGGATCAATATCGTCCTGCAGGCCACCGATACGGTAGTAGTTCTGAATCAGACGACCACCTGTGGTTTCCTCCATACAGTTCAGCACATGCTCACGGTCACGCATACCGTAAAGCATACCGGTCAAAGCGCCGAGGTCCTGAGCCACACAAGAGGTGTACAGCAGGTGCGAGTCAAGACGCTGCAACTCATCCATAATGGTGCGGATGTACTTGATGCGGTCAGTCAACTCTACCTCCAATGCCTCTTCGATCACACCTACCAGGGCATGACGATGCTGCATGGCACCTAGATAGTTCAGACGATCCGTCAAAGCTAAAGTCTGAGGATAAGTCATACCTTCCCACATCTTCTCGATAGCACGATGGATATAACCCAGATGCGGATAGATGTGCTTCACCGTCTCACCGTCGAGCACTGTCTGCAAGCGAAGCACGCCGTGCGTGGCAGGGTGCTGCGGACCGATATTGATGACATAATCATCGGCACTAAACAGCCTGTTCTGTTTTGACTGCAGATTACCATCCTTGTCGATGAAATACTCCAAACCGTAATCGGGCTCTACGTCATCCTCCAGCGTATATTTGTCATTGAACTTCCAGTCCTTGCGGAAAGGATAGCCCTTGAAATCGCTACGGAGGAAGAGTCGGCGCATATCCTTATGACCCAGGAACACGATGCCGTAGAAATCGTAAACCTCACGCTCCAACAGGTCGGCCACCTTCCAGATGTTAGAAACAGTCGGGAGATAGGCCAGCATCTGACCATCGGTCTCGCCAGTGCCGTTGCTCGACATGCCATCGCCACAAATCTGAGTCTTGGCAATCTGCTTCACAGAGCAACGCTCGTGGGTCTTGGTATTCTCAAGGATATAGACACAGCCTAAACCTTCTTCACCAAAGTCCTCACCGACGATGGTCACCAGATAGTCAAAGCCTTTCTGGTCTTTCAAGTTCTGCATCTCAGAGGCGAACTTGTCAAAATCGAATGATAAGAATTCTAATTTCATGCCTTGCCCTCCTCTACTTTAGCTGTTTGCTCTTGGTTATTAGCCTTTAGCTCTTCTACAAACTCCTGAGGAACATTCGTCACCACAATCGGCTCACGACGATGGTCATTGTGCTTAGAGCGGAATGTCAGTTCCTCATTCGATACACCCAGTGCAGCCTCCTCAGCAGTCTGCTTATGGTTGGCACCACCGAAGAACTTCTCAATCTTCACCTTACGCTGCAGTTGCATCATGCCGTACATGATAGCCTCCGGGCGTGGGGGACAACCAGGGATGAATACGTCTACGGGCACGATTTCCTCGATACCCTTCACCACATGGTAACTCGACTTGAACGGACCACCGCTAATGGCACAGCCACCGACGGCAATCACGTACTTAGGCTCAGCCATCTCGTCGTACAGACGCTTCAGTGCAGGAGCCATCTTGTGCGTGATCGTACCGGCACACATGATCAGGTCGGCCTGACGGGGAGAATTTCGAGTTACCTCGAAACCGAAACGAGCGAAGTCATAACGTGCACAACCGCAAGCCATAAACTCGATACCACAACACGAAGTAGCGAAGGTCAGCGACCAAAGAGAGTTCGAACGGCCCCAGTTAATCAACTGGTCGAGTGAACCTGTCACCACATTGACGCCGCCCTCATGGAGCTCGTCAACAATCTTCTCCAACGAGGCATTGTCATTCCACTCCTCGTAGGGAATACTCTTGATGTGCGGTTTCCTTACTTCCATTCCAAGTCTCCTTTCCGCCAGGCATAAGCCAAGCCTAATACCAGAACTACCAGGAAGAAGCCTATACTCAGCAAAGCTGCTGTACCGAACTCCTTCACTACTACTGCCCATGGATACAGAAACACCGTTTCCACATCAAACATGAGGAATAAGATGGCAAAGAGGCAGAATCCCACCGACATCGGCAACCACGAGCTGCCGCGCGTGGGGATACCACTCTCATACGGATCACCTTTCACCTTCGCGTAAGACCGAGGTCCAATCAGCTTGGCTACCACGTAAGCCGCCACCACCAATGTAATAGCCGTCAATAAGACGGTAATTAACAAAGTAAAGTTCATAAAAAGTGTTTAATATTTATTGAATTCAATTTGACTGCAAAGGTACAAAATTATTTGCAAAGAAAAAGTATAAATATCAAAAACTTTACGCAAAAATAAAAGCCGTCACCTTTTTAGGCAACGGCTTCAATTATTTGTTCTTAGGAAATGCTTCTTCGGACAATTCCCTAAAGAAGTCGTAATCCAAAATAACGCTGATACGCATCAACAATCGTACGTCCAGGCTTTTACGTTTAAAAATGTTATAAACATTCGTGCGCTCACAAGGGATTTGCGTTGCCAACCATGCTGCAGACCTACCCTGTTTTCTTAGAATCTCTTCGATGTGCTTACCTAAATTCATCTGTCTTGTCGGTGTTGGTTAAATCTTTCCTTAACTATTCGACCGCAAAGGTAGTGAATAAATTCCAATATATCAGCACATTATTGTAGAAATTGTTTTTGCAACACTCAATCAAATTTCAAAGCATCTCCGATACAAGCATTCGGTTGTTGAATATGTAACAACGAACAAACCGTTGCAGCAATGTCCGTAATATGTACTTCCTGGGCATGACTGCCATGAGGAATATGCCATCCCATGAACAGCAACGGGATATGTGAATCATAAGGATTCCACTCTCCGTGCGTCGTTCCTACTGGCGAACTCCAAGTACCATACTCATAATAGCCAGGTTCCGGTGCAACATAAATCTCTCCTCCTCGATGGTAGTTATATCCCATCAACATACGGTCACGAATAATCGGAGGAATTGAAGAAGTGGCTATCTTCTCCGCATCCACGACAAACGACAGGTTTGGACTCTGTTGCAGGTATTCAATGATTGTCTCTTTCACCTTCTGATAGTCCAGTCCCTGCTGACGAATACCCTCCTTGTCAAGATAGAAACGGTAGTCGGCAATCCCCAATATCACCGGTTTGGAATTACTCAATTTGCTCTCAATATACTTATCCAAGCCTTTACGCAGTTCCTGAGAGAGCCACTTTCCACCATGTAGGTTATTGTCTTGCATATACTTCCAGTTATGGGCTGCAGCATGGTCAGCAGTCAAAAACACAAGATAGTTACCTTTACCTACTTGGCTATCCAATGCCTCGAAAAGGCGAGCCAAGTCTTTATCAAGTTCCAGATAAGCCTCATCGGTATGCTCACCACGGGTACCCCATTTATGTCCGATTACATCCGTCTGCGAGAAACTGACACACAGCATATCCGTCTCATCTCCCTGACCCAGTTTTTCGCCTTTAATCGCTGCAATCGCCATATCAGCAACCAATTCTCCTGCCAAAGGTGACAGACCGACATCACTGCCAAGTGCCTTCAACTTCTCGTTCTTCGCCATCTTCTTATTGACCTCCTTCGCCCAATCAGGAAGTTCTTTCATATAATAGGTACTGGTCACGAACTGACCGTTCTTGAGGTCCAACCAATAGGCGGCATTGGCTGAATGCCCCGCTGGTAAGATGGCAGCACGGTCCTTATAGGAAATGCCTATCACCTTTGAGCGAAAATCTGTATGCAACCGCAACTGATCGCCAATCGTCGTAGACAACAGATTGACGGGCGACATCATTCCTACACGCTTATTATCCGTTCCCACCGTCATCACCGTCGTATCGGAACAACAATAAGTCCGTTTCCCGTCAATGAAGAAAGTATTACCGCAGATACCATGGAAAGCAGGTGTCGTTCCAGTATAAGCACTGGTATGGCCAATAGCAGTCACCGTCGGGATATAGTTAATCAGACAATTATCAAAACTATATCCCTCATCAATCATCCGACGGAAACCCTCGTGCGTAAACTTGTCATAGTATCTTGAGAGGTAGTCCCATCGCATCTGATCAACAACGATTCCCACCACCAACTTGGGCCTTTCCCCAAAGGCGGGACGGCCATTGCCGGCTGAAACGGTCAGCACGCTCAATAAAGAAATAACAACAACTAATATTTTCTTCATATTCTTATTCAATTACCCGTTCTATTATTTCCAAACACATACGACTGTTATGATACGGACACTTCCAGAATCCGGCTTTATCATCTACCGTATTCAACGTACCATCCGGATGACGGCTCCAATGCCACTCGCCATTCTCATAGTCTATCAGATTGTCTTTGATATACTGCCAGCAACGAACAGCATGGCTCAAAGCATCCTTGTCACCGAAATACTGATAGATATTCATCCAGCCCACGACATTCTCCGCCTGTACCCACCAGTGCAGGTCGTCATCCATATGCCCAGTATCGAGGTTTGCCTCATGAATCATCGAACCGTCAGGACGCAGGCCCTTTTCTGAAGCCTTCGCCACCTCACGGACGATGGGCTCCACCTTAGCCAGCACTTCCTGATCACCCAACACCAGAGCAGCCTCGTGCATCAGCCAAGAACATTCGATATCATGGCCGTAGCTTTCAAGATGCCCAGCCCCACGAGTCCAGTCCATCTCGAAGAAGAGGTCGAGATGATGAGTCTCCGGATTAAGGATACGATCCGTAAAGATGCCTATAATGTTCCGCAAGGCAGCCTCAACACGGAAGAAGGTCTCCTGAGGCACGGCAACCGTTATCGGGAGCACGGAACCGATAACGGGCACATAATCGCACGATGAAGAAGCCTGAAACTCCTTAAGACAACGATAGAGATTGGCATAGGGTTCGATGATATGCAAATGGGTGTTCTGCGACTTGGGGAAGTTGGCATCAAGTTCTGAAAGACGCATATCAGCGATCTCATCCCACTCACGGGTACGAGCCTCTATATAACCGTTATTCTCTGAGTCGAAGGCATGCTCCTCGATACAGTCGAAGAGCTGAAGAGCACACTCCAGCGCCTCACGGTCGCCTGTGGCACGAGCATACTCCGACATCCCATAAAGTGCAAAACCGATGGCATAGAACTGTTTACGGGTATTCAGCGGATTACCCTTATAATCAACACTCCAGTAAACACCCCCATATTCCTTATCGATAAAATGTGATACGAAATACTCCTTCGCATAGGTTGCCATTTCCAGATACTCAGGCTTCCCCAACACCCGGTATGCCGCAGAGAATGACCAAAGGATGCGAGCATTCAGAATAGCCCCCTTTTCTGCCTCAGGATGCAGCACCTCATGCCCGTCAATACGTCCGTAGAACCCGCCATGCTCACGGTCTACCATTTTATCCATCCAGAAACGCAGGATGTTGTTCTCTACAACATCCTGCATTTCCTTTTTCATTGTCTCTATCATACTAGTCCTCAATGGCACGGATTTTTCTCAATTCCGTGTTAATTGCTTGAATACGCTCAGTAGTCAATGGATAGAACCATACCACACACATAGAAATCAGAGCCACACAAGCAGGAATGAAACTCATCAGCCAGCGCAGACAGGAAAGAGCCTCCTCGGGCTGTGTAACCCCCTGTGCCAATTGGGCTGCATCCGTGATATAGCCGAAGCCATCCAGCAACCACAGGACAGCAGCACCACCAATAGCGCCACCGAATTTCTGAGCCATTGAACTGGAAGAGAAGATCAAACCCGTAGAGGCAGTTTGAAACTCCAACTCGGCATAGTCGCTCACATCAGCATACATACTCCATACCAAAGGCGACATGATACCCGTCAGGATGGAAATCAAAATCTGGAAGATAAGCATCGTCCAATAACCTGTTGGGGTACATGGAATGAAATAGAACGCGATACTCAACACCACCAACGAGGCATTCACCAAAATGAAAGTGGTCTTCTTTCCCAATTTACCGGATATTGGTACACAGGATGCCACACCTACCATGTTAGAAACCTCTCCGACGCCCAGGAACAGACCTGCATAGAAAGCAAACATCAAACCAAAGAACACCAGACTGACATTTGCACCGATAATATCCTGGAAGAAATAGGCGACTGTAGCACCACGAACCGTATTGAACAAGTTAAAGCAGAGAGCCGCACCAATCAGCAACCACCACGGCTTATTGGACAGCAATGCCTTGAAGTCACTACCCACACTGACTGTAGAGACTGTCTTCAGATGTTCCTTGGTCATTAAGAAACACAAGATGAACATCACAAAACAAGCTGCAGCGATGAGCACCATTGCCCAGAACCATCCTTCAGGAGTACTGTACCCACCTGTCAGATTAGTCAGCGGTTCCCAAAGGAACAGGGAGATAAACGATCCGCCATAGGCAAAGAACATACGGAACGAGGAGAACACCGTCTTCTCATTTGTATCGTCTGTCATCACACCCAGCATGGCACCGTAAGGCACGTTGATACCCGTATATACCGTCATCATCAGGATATAGGTAACATACGCCCATATCAGCTTGCCGCCATAGTCTAGATCGGGTGTAGTAAACAACAAGATACCGCAGATGGAGAAGAGCGGAGCTACCCATAGCAGGTATGGACGATACTTTCCCCACTTCGTATTGGTACGGTCGGAGATAACACCCATCATCGGGTCACTGACAGCATCCCAGATACGGGTAACAAGTACCAGCACACCGGCATCGACCAATGACAAGCCGAAGATATTACTGTAGAAGAACGGCAGATAATAGGAGAATATCTTCCAGAACATACTGGACGACATATCACCAAAGCCGTATCCGATTTTCTCTAATAACTTAGATTTAGCCATGTTGTTTATTCTTATTGATTAATTTCTTAATGGTTTCCACTGATGCTGCCGTATAAAGTCCATCCTCAGGTGTATTCATACAATAGTCTATCAGCTTGTCTATGGTAGAGGTGGCGACATGCATCCTCGTATCGGCAGAAGCATAATAGATGAACACCTTTCCGTCCTCGTCGGCAATCCATCCATTGGCAAATGCGACATTCATCACGTCACCCAGATACTCGTCACCTGTAGGAACGAGGAAGAAACCACCCGGCTGGGCAATCACCTTCGTCGGATCCTCCAGAGAAGTCATATACATATACAATACATAACGCAGTCCGTCGGCAGTGGCACGAACACCGTGGGCAAGATGCAACCATCCCTTCGGAGTCTTGATAGGATGCGGTCCCTCACCATTCTTCACCTCCGTGATGGTGTGGTAGTGACGGGCATTGATAATCTTCTCGTCTTTCACCTCTGCATGGGTAATGTCATCCACCAAAGCCCAACCGATGCCGCCACCGGACCCGGTATCGATGAAGCCATCCTGCGGACGGGTATAGAAAGCATACTTCCCGTCAACGAACTCCGGATGCAGCACCACGTTACGCTGCTGTGATTTCGTCTTCAGGTCAGGCAGACGCTCCCATGTCTTCAGGTCTTTCGTACGGGCAATACCAGCCGTTGCCGTCGCTGCACTGAGATTCCCCGGCTGGGAGTCATCATGACGCTCGGCACAGAACACCCCGTAAATCCAGCCATCCTCATGGGCCGTAATACGCATGTCATAGATATTCGTTGCAGGAATCACGTCATCGGGCATGGTAATCGGTTCCTCCCAGAAGCGGAAGTTGTCGACACCGTTAGGGCTCTCTGCAACCGCAAAGAAAGACTTACGGTCGGCCCCCTCCACACGGACAACCAGAATATACTTGCCATCCCATTTGATAGCTCCGGAATTCAGGGTGGCATTCATCATGATGCGCTGCATCAGGTAGGGATTATCCTGTTCATTGAAGTCGTAACGCCACTCCAAAGGAGTATGCTCGGCTGTCAGGATAGGATTCTTCCACTTGTCATAAATACCATTCCCCCACTCAACAGGCTCGTTCTTACGTGTCAACAATTCCTCATGATGAGCACGTAACGCCTTTACTCTCTCTTGAAAATCACTCATTGTCTTATATCTATTTTATTCTATTTTCCCTCAATATCTTTCAAGAACAATACGTTCTCCGCCTCAGACAGCTTCTTATAATCATTGCCACAGGGAGCACCCGGTACGGGACCGAAATACTCCTTCTCATAGTTGCGCCACAGCAGGAAATAGCAGATGGGATACTTGTCCATCTGAGGTTTCAGCACACGGGTAAACCAGGTAGAGTCTGGAATATTCTTGAATCCGCACTCCGTCATAGCCAACAGTTTCCCATTCTCCTTGGCAAACTGGGTAAGGAAGGTCAGGTCGGCATTCAACTGCTTGACAAAGTCTTCCTCTGTGCCCCACTGATAGGCGTCTTCACCGATGAGTGTCACACGGTCGTTGCCGGGATAACGCTGCATGAAACGCTCCGTAGTCCAGCCACCGTCAAGGTTAGGCGAATAACTCCAAAGCAGGTTCGTAAAACCACGCTCGTTCATATAGTCCTGCAACAGATTCCATAAGCCCTTGAACTCCTCATCCGAGCAGAGCTTCTGCCCCCACCAGAACCAAGAACCGTTGTTCTCATGCCAAGGACGGAAAATGATGGGAACAGGCTGTCCGTCCTCAGTCTTCAGTGTCTCCACAAAGTCAGCAACACGCTTCATCCATGTCTGGAACAGCTCAGCATTCTTACCCCCAGGCAGCACGCTGCGTACGACAGTAGAATCCGTGACATCCCATGATGAGCCCTCAGGAAACTGCTGTCCGTCAAGTCCGCCACGAGGTTTTGTACTCACAGGGTTACGCGGATGCCAACTCAAGGTCACGATACCGCCTCGCTGATGGTGGGCAATCAGTTCATCGTGAATCTTCGTAAAGGGAACACTATCCAGATTCTTGGAATCCCCCATCTCAATACCGCCTAGCTCGAAGCCCATCACGGCCGGATAGTCACCTACCGTCAACAGCACATCACTCTTGCCAGCCTCGTAAGCCCAGCCAATGCCATAGAACGGGTCGTCCTGATGACCTGCCATATAACCTTTCTGACACAAACCGGCAAGGCGCTCTTCCAACTGTTGTGCAACGGTCTTGTCCGCCTTTGCCTGTTTGGCAGCCGTACAAGCCGTCATCGCCAGTAGGGCTACACCTATTATTATATATATCTTACGCATAGTTCCTATTATCTTAAATGCATTTGCTTCAGCATCCACTCTTCCCATTCATCCCACTGCTCCTGGAACCAGAAATGCCAGGTAGCCTGATAAGGCCTGATAGCCTTAGGACCTTTTACGGTATTATAGGTTGCCCACGCCGTGGTGGGAGGTACCACATCGTCGTTATAGCCGAAGGAGAACCAGCCCTGCTGCTGGTCCGTAATCAGACGGGCAAAGTTCACACCATCATAATAGCGCGACACCTCTATCTGCTTCTCCTGGCCCTTTCCCTTGTTCCAATAGAAATAATGAGGCCATCCACAGGCAACGCCCTGCAGCGAGGCGGTATGGTCGCAGAGGGCAGCATGGACAGGCGCATAATAAGTAATACGTTTGTCAAGTGCCGCAGTAGCAAGCGTCAGGAAGCCTCCCTGACTCGAACCCGACACACCCATCTCCTTATTGTTCCACGGAGTATATTCTGCGATATAGTCAAGGGCACGGATACATCCCAGCACCACACGCTTGTAATAGTTCTTGTCGCGATCATCGGTATAGAACTCCCAATACCAGTTCAGGGCACCATGGAAGATATCGTCGTAGATCTTCTGGTCCATAGTGACAGGTATGCCATGAATACCGATTTCCAAGGTAATGGCTCCCTGCGAGGCTGTATAGATATCGCCACCATAAGGACGCACGCCAGCCCCAGGCACTCTCAGGAGGGCAGGATATTTCCCTTCCTTCACAGGAACGCAGAGGATACCATACGTACGATAGTCCCATTGCATATTATTAAACGACACCTCATAGACGTTCACGTCTTTGGTACACCGTTCGGGCAGCAAGCGCTTCGTGGGATTCAGATCAACCTTGCGAGCCTCAGCAATGGCCTGAGACCAGAACTCCTCAAAGTCCTTGGGCATAACCGTCGACGGCAGTATCTGCTCAGGAGAGAAAGCGGCACCACAGGCACCCTTATACTCCTTGCCATCCACATAAGCCTTCACATCGACACGGTAGAAACCGGGCTTCGCCATCTTTCCTTTCAGCGTCAACGTACCATCCTTCAACACGACTCCCTTTTTCTTGACATCCTGATACATCTCCGGACCTGCCTCATAATCGACAGTAACATTATCAACCAAGGTGGCTGAACGGGTCACACTGATCTTAAAGGTAGCCGTTTCCCCTACCTGATACTTCCAGTCCTGATGGTCAGGCACTACATTCACCTGTATCTCGCTGCCACGAATCTGGGCATACAAGGGCAAGGAACAGAACAGTACCAATAGCTGGAAAATGATTCCTATACGCTTCATTATCTGATTGTTTTAAGGTCGGTAATAATTACGCTTGCAAAGTTAACACTATTTTTGGGAAAAATATAATACTTTATTGACTTTCTCACATACTTTTTAGGATAATTGCTATTTTACCCTGCTCATTCGGTCCACTTGAGAGCGAATAACAGCCAAGGTGGTGGTGTCGCCGGCAAAAACAGAGTTCAATCCCTGTGCCTCTTGTGCAGGGTCGTTGGTATAAGGGTCGCCCACCTGCCACTGCTCATGCTTAGGCTCCGCGAAACCGCCCCATCCCCAGAAGTTACAGCCGGCAAACTTGCCGCCACGCTCCGCATTATCGGCAACCAGGGAGAACACATACTTGTAGTAGCCGTCGCGCCCCTTAGTAGGCGTATGCAGTGCAAACTGGAATCCATCACGCGGATAGCCGAATTCCTCCATCACAAGCGGCTTGTTCAGACTGTCACACACGGCAAGGTGCTGGTCTATATACTCTTTGGTATTCTGGCATGCACGGTCCAGATGCTCAATCAGCGAGTCCGGCTTTGCCCATCCCCAGTTATAGGGCCAGAGATGCACGTTGCAATAGTCGATATTCTTGTCGGCACAGATACGCGTCCAACTGCCCAGGTCGTTCTCACAGCCCCATGAACCCTCGCTGCCTACGGAAATCAAATGATTCTGATCCAGGGAACGGATCAGCGCCGATGCCTCGGCAAGCCACTTCTCAAAGGCAGGCAATGCCTCTTTGGAGAAAGCACGCGGCTCATTGCCTATCTGCCACGACATAATGGCAGGATCCTCCGTATACTTCTTTCCGGTATAGCGATTGATACGTCCGATGATGAAGCGCACATAGTCATAGAACAACTGATGCGCCTTCTCGTTGGTGGCATATTTGCTCATGGCCTCCATGAAAGCAGGATAGCCTGCATCGTCAGGACGCGGCTGCTTACCGGCTCCTGCCTGTTCGAGATAGAAGCCATAGCCCCCACTCCACTCCCAGGAGTTGTTCAGGTAGAGCACAGCCACCATCTCACGCTTACCCATCTCCATCAGCAGGTAGTCCAAGCCTGCCAGTATCGTATCATTATACACACCGGGGGCTATCTGAAGCGTAGGCTCCACCTTCGTCTTCACGCCTCGTTCACCGTCAGATCCTACCAGGATACGCAGATTGTCGATACCCATCCGTTTCATCTCGTCCAGTTCACGCCCCAGACGGGCACGGTCGCCGCCCTGTCCTTCAGAACCAAGGATAGCACCATACCAGAAGTTAGTACCCACATAATAATACGGTTTACCTGCACGGACGAAGTGTCCGTCCTCGACGCGGACAAAGTCCGTCGTCACCTCCTGCCGTTTCTGACAGGCTGCCACCATGGCTGCCACCATAGTCAGTAGTAATAGTCTCTTCATGTTAGTATTGGTTTTGTCGCTTTATTTATCGGTCACTTACAACATCTTGCAAAGATAAGGCAAATATCCGACACCGCCAAATCTTTCATCAAAAAAAAATCCAACAAAAACCTTGCTTTTCCCAAATAAAATGCGTAACTTTGCCTTCAGAATCCTCATGGCGCAGATACATCTTCCATTGACAAGATGATCGAAGCCAAAACAGCAAGACCAACGCTATACCAACTCTATACCAACTCTATACCAACTCTATACCAAGTCTATGGTAACTCCTAGGTAACTCCCACTCAACTCTAGGGTAACTCTAAGGCAACTCTATACTTGCTCTATACTTACTCTATACTTACTCTATACTTACTCTATTCCCAAGGGATAGAGCAGGCATAGAGAGTACTTAGAGAATACGTAGAGAATACTTAGAGCAAGTCTACTGATGATACTTGATTAACCCCTCCATCGGAGTCTGCAGGATGTTTCCAAGGTGGAAGCCTTCTGCCTCAGCCGCCTCTTTCAGCTCTTCCTGGAAATACCAAGCAATGCTGCCAACCGCATGGATAGGCAGGTCAGGACGCTGATAATGCGTCACATTGCGACGGAAGAACGTGCGGAAATTCTCGATGACCAATTGGCGTAACGGTTCAAAGCCGAGGTGCTGACTGATGAAAGAGGACGTGGAGGCCAGGAAGCGGTTGGCGAGAGGCTCCCTATACACCTTATTGATGATGGCGGCCATTGTCAACCCCGTCTCCTTCAGATAAGCATCACGGAGGTAGGCATACTGAGGATCCTTAAAGATAGCGTTCATGAAGAACTTTCCCAACACTGCCCCACTCCCCTCATCACCGAGGATGTAGCCGAGAGGAGGCGTGTTTTGTGTGATTTTTTCACCATCGAACAAGCAGGAGTTCGCTCCTGTTCCTAAGATGCACGCAATACCCTCATCATGTCCGCAAAGGGCACGGGCGGCAGCCATCAAGTCGCTGTAAACCTCTACTGTCTGTGGGGAGAACACCTCAAACAGCATCTGTTTCATCATGGGGACATGCGTGGAAGTACAGCCACTTCCATAGAAAAACACCTGGATATTCGAGAGCAGTGGACTTTCAAGAATTTTCGAATTGACAAGTTGGGCACGTGAGAACGTAGAGAGTTGCGGCATCAGTTCTTGTGCCAGTATCTGACGTATCTCTGCCGGAGACTGGTGGATGGGGGTGATTCCCTGTGTCTTGAAGGTTGCCATAAACACGTTTTCGGCACGTAGCCCTGAATCATGGAGCAGCGTCCAATCTGTCTTCGTACTCCCGCTATCTGCTATTAATTTCATGAGTATTTGTTTTAATTTTCCTGCAAAGATACAAAATAATTGATAATTGTAGGTTGAGAATAGAAAATTATTTTTAATTTTGCAGACTAAATCAGGTAAGAACGAATATGAAGAAACTTCTCCTCATCATAGGACTATTGGTCGGAACACTCCATGCACACGCCGTGCTGAAAGAGAAAGACCTGCCACAGACACTGCAGATCCTCCGCTCGGAGCTGACGACCTACTATCGTGAACTGGCACAGATGCTGGAAATGAACAAGAAGCAGAGTGAGACGGTGAGGAACCAGCTGATTTCTACCATGAAGCTGTCTAACCAGAACTCACTGATGCTCTATTCCCAGAAACAGGAGTACGTCTTCGACCTGACCTATGCCTGTCATGAGGCGACAGAGCAATACCATGCTTTCCAGCGGCAAAAGACCCCTTTCAAGACTTTCCTGAACAAGGCGGATGCCGATATTGCCCGCTACGATTCCCTGATCAGCTCACTGAAGGAGATGCCTGTCCAGACTTTGAACGACCAGGCAAAGATCGACCGCAGCGTCTGTCTGACACTTGCCACCAGTATCCGCAATTCGTTGGAAGAGAACCGTTCGACCATGCAGGACTACATCCGCTATTACAACATGACGGAGCAACGACTCTCCTACCTGAACGACTATGCCCAGAAACGGTATAACGACATTCAAACCAGCATCTTCAAGAACGGGGACGACAGTTATTTCAACATCCTGAAGAACTGGAAGCGGCAATGGCAGCTAACCAGTAGGACCGTCAGCAAGAAATACAAGCCAAGTGAGAACTCCCAATGGGACAGCCGATGGATTTTCGGACTTCTCATTACCATTATTATCTATGCCGTCATTGCATCCATCCTGAACTTCACAGTCATCCGCTATATCGTACCCAAACGGTTCCGTACGGAGGAGTTCATGAAGAAGCGCACCTGTATCACACTGGCTACGACCACCGTTACCTTTGCCATCATTCTTGGTATTGCACTTGCGGTAGCCAACCAGAATTTCATTATCATGGCATGTAATCTGCTGGTGAATTTCGCCTGGCTGATGGGTGTCATCCTGATATCGCTGCTGCTGCGCGTGAAGGGCGACCAGATCAAGAGCGCCTTCCGGATATACACGCCACTGTTGGCCGTCAGTTTCCTGGTCATCGTCTTCCGTATCATCCTGATACCGAACGAGCTGGTCAACCTGATATTCCCACCGGTGCTACTGATTTGTGCCCTCTGGCAATGGCGAGCCATCGGGCGCCATAACAGGAATATTCCGCGCTCGGACATGTTCTACAGCTATATCTCACTGTTCGTATTCATTGCGGCTGTCATCTGCTCATGGGCAGGATATACGCTGATGGCGGTACAGATGCTGATCTGGTGGACCATGCAACTCACCTGTATTCTCACAATTACCTGTGCCCTGCAGTACCTCAAACTATATGGCATCAGGCATCGGCTGGCAGAAAAGCCCATCACACAGACTTGGGCATACCATCTGCTTTACCAGGTATTACTACCCGTTGCCGGTGTCGCATCCGTGATGCTCAGCATATACTGGGCTGCCGATGTCTTTAATTTGAGCGACATCTGCTGGAAGATATTCAATACCGACTATGTGGACTTGAAGAACTTAAGGCTGAGCATCTTCACCCTGGCCATTGTCGTCAGCCTATGGTTCCTTTTCTCCTATGCCAGCAGGACCATCCTGAAATTCCTGAGTATGCACTACCAGATAAGCGACCCCAGCACGGCGGCCAGCAAGGAAGTGATGGGCAGGAATGTCATTCAGGTCATCATCTGGGGAGCGTGGTTCCTGATTACCATGAGCATTCTCGGCATTTCCCTGGCGTGGTTGATGGTGGTAACGGGCGGTCTGTCAACCGGTATCGGTTTTGCCTCCAAGGACATCATTGAGAACATCTACTATGGCATCACCCTGATGGCCGGACGCATCAAGGTGGGTGACTGGATTCAGGTGGACGGCACGATGGGTAAGGTAACGAAGATCAGTTATACCTCAACGGTTGTCGAGTCGCTGTACGGAGAAGTCATCACGTTCCAGAACTCACAACTGTTCACCAAGAACTATAAAAACCTCACTCGCAACCATGGTTATGTACTTGCCGTCATCAACTATGGTGTTGCCTATGGCAGTAACCTGCAACAGGTGATCGAACTGGTGGACGGAGCCGTCAACCAGATGAAGCACAAGTGGATTGACAAGTCGAAGAAGGCAAAATCAGTGGTAGGAGAGTTGGCAGACTCCGGCATCAACCTGAAAATGTTCGTTTGGGCCGATGCACCGAAGCGGTCCTATGTCATCAGTGATGTATTGAACACCATTTATGACACCCTTCGTCAAAATAACATCGAGATTCCATTCCCACAGCAGGATATTCATATCAAATAGGCGACTTTTACATTATTTATTACAAAATTGCACACTTTTCTTGCAGGTATAGAAGTTTTTTCCTATCTTTGCAAGGAAATAGTGACTGCTCACAAATATGAAAAGTACGATTATCGCAGGACCTTGTGTCATAGAATCCGCAGAACTGCTCGACACCGTTGCAGCTACACTGGTGGATATCAACATGAAACTGGGGACTGACATTATATTCAAGGCATCATTTGACAAAGCGAACCGCACGTCCATCAACTCTTTTCGCGGTCCGGGCATAGACCATGGACTGTTGATGTTGAGTGACATCAAGCAGAAGTACGGACTGCGAATCCTGACTGACATCCATGAGGCATGGCAGGCAGACCCTGCCGGACAGGTCGTTGATGTGCTTCAAATACCTGCTTTCCTTTGCCGGCAGACTGACTTACTCATCGCTGCAGCAAAGACGGGAAAGACGGTGAACATCAAGAAAGCCCAGTTCCTCAGCGGGCAGGACATGCGCTATCCCGTGGAGAAGGCCAAGGAGGCCGGTGCCAAAGAGGTCTGGCTGACAGAGCGCGGCAACATGATGGGCTACAATAATCTGGTGGTTGACTTCCGCAATATCCCGGATATGCTGGAACTGGTCCCTACCGTCATCATGGACTGCACCCATAGTGTACAGCGGCCTGGCGGTGCCAACGGGAAGACAGGAGGCGACCGTCGCTACGTGCCACAGATGGCTATGGCAGCCAAAGCCTTTGGGGCTACGGGGTGGTTCTTTGAAGTTCATCCCTCGCCAGACCAGGGACTTAGCGATGCCGCCAATATGCTGGAACTGGATAAGTTGGAAGCACTCATTTCAAAACTCATCGCACATGACTGATAAGGAAACTGCCATACAATGCATCAAGGATGAGGCACAGGCCGTACTTGACCTGACATCCAAGATTGACGACAACTTTGACAAGGCTGTCGAGCTCATGATGCAGTGTAGCGGCAAGGTCATTGTGACAGGAGTCGGAAAGAGCGGACATATCGGAGCAAAGATTGCCGCTACTTTAGCCTCAACGGGGACGCCTTCTTTCTTCATCAATCCCCTGGATGTCTTCCACGGCGACCTGGGTGTAATGGCAAAAGAAGACGTTGTTCTTGCCATCTCCAACTCAGGACAGACAGATGAGTTGCTGCGTTTTATCCCGATGGTACTCCATATGGAAATCCCTATTATTGCCATGAGTGGCAACCCGCAATCCCTATTGGCAAAGTATGCCACCTGCCATCTGAACGTCAGCGTGGAGAAAGAGGCTTGTCCGCTGAACCTGGCTCCAACCAGTAGTACGACAGCGACACTGGTGATGGGCGATGCACTAGCCATTGCCTTGATGAACAAACGCCACTTCCAGCCGCAGGATTTCGCCCAGTTCCATCCTGGAGGTGAATTGGGTAAACGACTGCTCACCACTGCCCAGGATGTCATGATTACGGAGAACCTTCCGATTCTGGCTCCTGAAATGCATTTAGGCGAGGCCATTATCCTTGTCAGCAAAGGAAAGCTTGGGCTTGGTGTTGCCATAAAGGACGGACACATTGCCGGCATTATTACCGATGGAGACATCCGGCGTGCCATGGAACGATGGAATGCGGAGTTCTTTGACCGTACGGTCGATGACATTATGACCAAGACCCCAAAGACGGTCTCTCCGCAAGCTAAGATCTCTGAAATACAGAAAATAATGAATCAACATAAGATACACAACGTGCTGGTATCCGATGACGACAATAAGCTATTGGGTATTGTAGACCGTTACGCTTGTATCCTCTAACAATGAAAAATGAACAGGCTATGAAAGGACTGAAGAAAATACTGATGATGTTGATGCTTGCACTGCCGTTGGCTGCTGCAGGTGTTTATCTATTCAAAACGCTGGACATCAAGGATGGACTTACCAGCAGTCAGATTAACTGTATCTTGAAAGACGGTCGTGGCTACATGTGGTTTGGAACGCCAGCCGGCCTTTATCGCTATGACGGCTATACTTTCAGGTACTTCCAGAGTAATTCGCAAGACGGTTCCTCCCTTTCTGACAGTTATATCATAAGCATGCAGGAGGCACTTGACGGTAATCTCTGGATTCAGACATCAGCAGGCTATTGTGTCTATCATCCACAAACAGAGACCTTTGAGCGTGACATGAAACAGGTCTTTGGCCGGATGGGTATTGAGGGACAGCCGAACGTGGTGTTCTTCGACCGTCACAAGAACTTATGGGCATCTATCCCCAACAAGGGAGTTGTCGCCTATAACATGCAGCAACAGCTGCTTTACGAATTCGGCTATACCGATGACAGCCACGGTGTTCCCCAAGGTACGATCTGTTCTATCGGAGAATGTCGTGACGGTGCCATCATCGTTTATGAAGACGGAAGGTTGGTTTGCTGTGATATTATGCACCAGCAACACACCGTATGGGCAACCGACCTGATTGCCAACCAGCACCTTCGCAAGAGTGCTTCACTGAGGGTATATGCCGATCAGGCAGATAACATCTGGCTTTACGGACAGGGAACCTTGATGTTCTACAACAAGAATACCAATGTCTGGGACACAGCAATCGGTAACAGCATAGGGCTCACAGGCGTCGCCGTAGACCATAGCGTCAACGGGATGTCAGGTGACCGAAGTGGGAACATCTGGATTGGAACCGACCGCATGGGACTTATCCGTATGAATGTCGACACCCACGAAATGGAAGTTGTACAGCCACATAATGGCAGGACCAATCTGGCAAGCCAGGAGACTATCGGTATTCAAAGCGTCTATGTCGATGACACAGACCTGCTGTGGGTGGGTACTGAGAAATCCGGAGTCGCATTCTATGGCGACAACATCTATAAGTTCCAGTCAGAATTCTATGGTGATGTAACAGCAATTGCCGAAGATGCAAACGGGAAAGTCTGGTATGGAACAAGTGACAAGGGTGTCGTTGGTTTTGAAGGTACGCTGGCCAGCCAGAAGGTGTCCTGCATGGAAACCACTGAGGACGGAAGCCTTTGGGTAGGTTCGCGCCAGAACGGACTGACCCGTATTCAAGGAAGTTCCTCACGGATATTCTCTGCAGTCCGTGACAGTATGAAGACGTTGATAGACGACCATGTCAATGCACTTGCTAAAGATAAGGGCGGAAACTTGTGGATTGCAACAAACGGAGGACTGCAGGTATATAACCCGAAGATGAACACGTTCTCTTCCTATACCCGTGAGAACGGTATGCTGAATACCAATAATATCACTTGTCTGTGCTACGGAAAGAACAATATCTTATTAATCGGTACGTCAGAAGGACTGATGATACTGAACCTGTCGAATCGGGAAAAGAAGATCTTGACTGGTAATTCCACCAATATCAAGACGTTCACGAACAACTATATCACTCAGGTATATGAGGACTCCCGTGGACTTATCTGGATTGGGACCCGTGAAGGACTGAATGTCTTCAATGTGGTGAACGATTCTTTGAACTATATCACGAAAAAGGACGGACTCTGCAATAACTCTGTCTGCGGTATTACAGAAGACAGAAACGGCAACATGTGGGTAACGACGAGTAACGGTATCAGCCGTATCGTTGTGCAGCGTAACCGACAAGAGGGAACCTTTGGATATGGTCTCTATAACTATGACACCAGCGACGGACTGCAAAGCAACGAGTTTAACACGGGAGCTATCCTGACGAAATCAGACGGTTCTGTACAATTTGGCGGTCTCTTCGGTGTTAACTGGGTACGCGAAGTAAAGAAAGAGGATCAAAATTCCCTACCCCGCGTGATGCTTACCCAACTGTTTGTCGGAGAAGAGGAAATTATGGTAGGACATGATTATGACGGTAACGTCATACTGCCTCAAGCCCTCAACGAGAGCAGCAAGATTACACTAAAGAACGGACAGAGTTCCTTTACCATCAAGTTTGCTGCGGGAAACTACAACCAAGGTGAGCGCCTGCAATTCATGTATTGGATGGAAGGACTGGAATACGACTGGCGTAATGGCGATGCTTTGTTGCATGGTGTCAGATTCCGCGACCTCGGCAGCGGAAAGTACACCTTGCATGTGAAAGCTGTGAGTGCCGATGGTGCAGTCAGCAATCAGGAACGCAAGCTGGACATTACCATCGAACGTCCTTGGTGGCTGACATGGTGGATGCTGTCTGTATACGTCCTACTTGCCATTGTTGTCCTTGTAATCTGGCGCTATGGCTACAAGAGGGCCAAGAACTTCATGACAAGGAAGCGTACTGTAGTCGATGAATTGAAACGCCAGCGTGAGGAAATCAAGATAACTAGTGATGAACTCCGCCAGCCGATGGCACGCATGACGACCATCATTGGCAATCTTGCAGAGAAGGAAAGCGACCTGGAAGGCAGGGAGCAGTTGAATTCACTCCATTTCCAGATGCTGCAGATCATCACCCGTATCTCAGAGATGCAGACCGTACTGGAGAATCCAGAAGAAAAAGCAGAATCTACGGCAAAAGACCGCATGGAACTGAACGACCAGGGAGAAATCACATTACCGTCTTTGTCCACTTCTGAATTGACTGCGAAGATCCAGCCGTTGCGCCTTGACAAGAAGACGCAAAAATTCAATGTGGTATTCATTGACGACAACCGGGAGTTCAATACATTCATGAATGCTCATCTGCGTGAGGTCTATGACTTCCATGTCTATGATGACATCCGTCTGGCCATTCCGGATATTGAGGCGATGAAAGCCGATCTGGTTATCTGTAAGCAGGCTATGAAGCACATGACTGGTAGTGAGTTGTGCAACAAACTTAAGTCTGGTTCCCTGACGCATAAGATTAAATTCGTGCTGATGACAGACTCTGTCTTGACACCTGAGATGATGAAAGACATGGATATCACCTTGGCGGCAGACGACTATCTGGCCAAGCCGTTCAATGTACAAGAAGCTGTCATGCGATTCAACAAACTGATGGGATTAGGTCCTATTGAGATGGAGCAGAATGCCATTGAGGGTCGTGAGACGCGTATGCTTGAGGGGCATAATGCAAGTATGACAACGGCGACCATGGTTTATGACGATGATGTCATCCAGAACCAAGGCGATGCCACGCCTGCAAATGAAGAGGCTGTTGCTGAGCCAGAGACGCCGTCACAGCAGGAACCTGCAGAACAGGAGAAGAAGGATGAGCTCATGACACAGTTCTACGGTGAAGACGAGACCATCGGCAATTACTCTATGAGTAACCTGATGGACCGTCAGCTGATGAAGAATGTAGAGCAGTATGTCCTTCAGAACATGAGCCGCGGACAGATCAGTCTGGAAGAGATGGCGACAGCGATGGGAATGGGACGTGTTCCTTTCTTCCATAAGATTCGCAGTATCACGACGAAGACGCCTGCAGAAGTTGTTCGTGAAATCCGGCTCAAACACGCCTGCGTACTCCTGACAAAGACCAATATCAACATGAGTGAGCTTGCCATCAATATCGGCTTCTCGACTGCGGAGAACTTCATCAACATCTTCAAGGACAAGTATGGCATGACCCCACTCGAATATCGTCTTAAGAATAAAAAGTAAGATGCTGCGACTATTATTCATCGCAATATTATCTTTCCTTCTACAACCAGCGAGTTCTCAAACAAGTGACTCGCTGATTGTTCGTACTTTGCGTTCCAAGAAAATTGTATTTTCCGACGACAACAAGGTTACACTCCTCATGTCAGGTCAGGCCAAGTTCGACGATATGTTCAACGCCATCCGTCAAGCGAAGAGCAGTGTACATCTGGAATATTTCAATTTCCGTAATGACTCTATTGCCTCCCTACTCTTCGACATCCTTCGGGAAAAGCGGAAAGAAGGTGTGGAAATCCGTGCCATGTTCGATGGTTTTGGCAATGACTCCAACAACCAGCCACTGAAGAAATATCATTTGAAAGCATTACGGGACGACAGCATTCAAATCGTAGAATACGAGCCTATCCGTTTCCCTTGGATTAATAAGATTTTCGGACGTGACCATCGGAAGATTGTGGTGATTGATGGACAAATTGCCTATACCGGAGGTATGAATGTTGCCGACTATTATATCAAGGGAACAGAACAAGTCGGAGAATGGCGTGACATGCATTGTCGTATCGAGGGGGATGCTGTCAACGAACTGCAGAAAATCTTCTTGAGGATATGGAACCGTACAACTGGGGAGAATGTACACGGCATGAAATACTACCGGGGCGGCACCTTGACACGGTTTGAGGGGCTGAAGCCTGATACGACATCCACTGCAGGCAAGAAAATGGTGGGCATTATTAATCGGGAACCCCATTACACGCCATCCATTATGCGTGACTTCTATGTCAGCGCAATTGATCAGGCACAAGACTCCATCAAGATCATCAATCCCTACTTCACTTTGATTCCTAAAGTCACTCGTGCCCTGACCAGAGCCATCAAACGAGGCGTGAAGGTGGAAATCATGCAGTCAGCAAAGAGCGATATCCCCCTGACTCCTGACTGTGCCTATTATCAGGCTCATAAGCTGATGAAGCGAGGTGCTATTATCTGGATGTATAAGCCAGGGTTCCATCACTCTAAAATCATGATGGTCGACGGGCGGTTCTGTACAGTGGGCAGTACCAATCTGGATGCCCGTAGCCTGAAATGCGACTTTGAGGAAAATGCCGTGATTATAGACAAAGAGACGACCCGTGAATTAGACGAGATGTTTGCACGAGACACCAAGAAGTGTTTTCTCTTGACTCCTGAGTCGTGGAATGAGTTCCGCACTCCCTGGCAGAAGTTCCGCGGCTGGTTTGCCCATTTGCTAGCCCCATTCCTATAACATCATGCAGCGCAATACCGTCATCTCCATCTGCAAAGCACTTGCCATTATCCTGATGGTTATTGGTCATGCTGATTGCCCTGATGTTGTCTGTTCCTTCCTTTATGAGTTCCACATGCCCGTCTTCTTCATTACGGCAGGCTATTTCTTCTCCCTGCGGTATCTTGATGACGAGGCCACTTTTGTCAAGAAACGGTTCAAGGGCCTTTACGTCCCTTTTCTCAAATGGGCAGTATTCTTCCTGATTATCCATAATTGGATGTTCGATCTTGGCATTCTCAACGAGCAATACGGCAACTGGACTGGAGGCGTTACCCACCCCTACTCCTGGCATCAGATGCAGCAGAACCTGTGGAATATGGTGACGGCAATGGGCGGCTATGACCAATTCCTCTGTGGTGCATTCTGGTTTTTCCGTGGGTTGTTGGTAGCAAGTATTACGTACCTTATTATATATAAAGGCGCTGACCACCTGGTCGGAAAATCGAAGAAGCTGTCTGCTTACCGCGACACGATTACTCCTATTGCTGTCTGTGTGTTGATGCTCCTGCTGGCAGCATGGAAGACATCGGAAGGGCTCCGTATCATCACCCTCATCCAAGGAGGCTATCGGGAAATCATGGGTACTTTCTTCTTCGGATGTGGTTTCCTGTTTCATAAGTGGGAGCGTCATTACAGAGTATCATGGTGGATCACTTTGGTCTTTGCCGTCATTGTCTTCCTCTTCTCCAAATACCTAACGGCTAACATGAACTGGCGCTCGTCCTTCATTCAGTTCATTTCTTTACCAGTCCCTGCCATCTGCGGTTTCCTAATGACCTACAACATAGCTTATTACTTGAATCGCAAGGAAGGAGCCATAAAACGCTTCTTGGTATTTTGCGGTGATAACACCCTTCCCGTCTTTGTATTCCATATCATCAGCTATAAAGTTGTCAGCCTGATAAAGATATGGTATTACGACATGGACTTTGCCCAGATTGGATGCCACATGGTTATCCACGATCACGCCAAGGAAGACTGGTTTTGGGTACTCTACGCCATTGTTGGAATGGGTATTCCGTTGGGTTGGACCTGGTGTTATCAGAAGATCAAGAAAAGACTGCAGCCTGCATCAGTCTGACCTGTATCTCACTAACTGCGTATTCCGCTATCAATTGGGAGTCAAAACTGAAGAATGCCTCTTCAGGACGAACATTCCCTACTGCTTTCTTAAAACAGTGAACGGCTTCGTCAATCCTGCCAGAGAACCAACAACAATAACCATAATTCTCCCAGTCTTCTCGAAGCACCTGATCACCTGCCGTTAGCTGCTTGTATAGCTTATCAGCCTGTTCCAATTGGTGACTGCACAGATGTGTCCATGCAAGTACCCGATTCACATGATTGTCCTCAGGATGATTATAATTCAGCCGATACAGTATCTTCAAAGCCTCTTCATAGTCTTTCAGATTGACAAGACAGATCGACTTGTTCAACAAGTAGCTGGTCTTATCGGGATTCAGCATCAACAGTTCATCATATGCCTCTGCAGACTCTTCATACAATCCTGCGTTGAACATCTCTCGGGCATAGCCCTGAAGTGCCTTCTGGTTTCCAGGTTCCAGCTCCAATGCCTTAGCGAACATTCCCGACCAAATATAGTATTGTATGGAATGGTGGTCATCACTATAGGAATCCAGCAACCGCTTGGCATTCTTCTCCAGTTTCTGACGTTTCAACAAACGGACGATCTCATCCTTATAAGGCTCCAAAGGAGAACCTTTGAACAGCCACAGACTGAAGAACTCACAGGAACCTAATTCGTCGTGTCCTGTGTCAAAAGGATTCTGGAACTCATTCCGACCAGAATACAAACGATAGAAACGGTATAAGTCCATCAGATAGGCCCGACGGATAAAGGCAGGTGTCTGCAGCTCTTCCTCTGGAAGATCGCCCATCGTAGCCTCTCCACGCTCCAGCATCTTACGCATTCCATCTGGTATTCGCTCTATTACCTGTTGGAATGCAATGATAAATGAATATTTGTCACTGTTACAGAAAGGCCCCTGACGCATCATCTTTTCCAGAAACTTATTCCCTTCTGCCCTACGTACAAAATGGATGATGTCCGGATGCTGCATATAGAAAGGGACGAACCAGTTGGGGATATCGTAGAAGAAGGGGAACCGTTTCATCTGGGAGAAACCGCCGAAATAAATATCCGAGCCCTGCTTCTGCATGTTCATCATACGCCCGAAGGTTTCCTCCAGCTTCTCCATACGCTGTTCTGAAGCCTCTGGATGCAGGATGTCTTCCATAGGATCGTCCTCCCGTTCCTCAATGCCAAAGCGGTTGAACTGGAGATTGTTGTTCTTCAGGATATCCGGCATGATTTCCTGCTGGATAGTATGGGTATCCTTTTCGGCATTCAGACAATACACCAATTGCATCTGTAACTCCGTCAACTCCTCGCGAACCTTTTCTGATGAGAGCAGCGACAACACCAATTCCTCCTGCTCCGGATAAATCTTACGCATCTCTTCCTTCAGCGACAACACCCAGCCTACCAACGCCCGCTGTCTTACAGGTTCATCCTGAGAGCGGCGATATACATTGACAAGTGTACGGAACTTTGCCATATCAAACTGGTTCAGCAACGACAAAGTCACTGACGACACCAGGAGTTGCTGGTCATTATTGTCGATGGTCGGCGATATCAGTATCTCCTCAAAGTCGTGCCCTACTCCCTCCGTCCACATACGGGAGGTCAGGACATACGAAAACAGATTGTTCATCTGCGACTGATGTGCTTTATAGAGGCCCTCTGCCTTCTCCTGTCTCGTGTGCTCAGGCTCCAGTTCCAACATGGCGACATCACTCACAAAAGCTTCCATTTCCTGACGGATCTCCGACAGTGACCAGTCCTGACGCTCCAAGCGTACACGATTATAGACGCCTGCCAATATCGGATAGGAGCGCATCCGGTGATAGGAGGCAATATTGGCATAAAGTACATAGACTCGTTGCAACAGATACTGGTAGAGTTGTTCCAGCTGCGGGTCGTTCACCCCACGACGCCAATAGTCAGACATCAGTTCATATTCCGTCTTGATGCCACTCAAACGCTCCTGCGTCTGTTGCTGAGGATAGGCAGCCAGATAGGTCTCCATCTCCGCAATGGCAAGCCCCACATTGCCTTGATGCAATTCGGCTGCCACTCTCTGTAATTGAAGTTCCGTACCTGTCATCTGCTATTTCTTTTGAAGCCATTTCTGTGCCAAATCCACATCTTTCTGGCGGGGGCCAACGGCATGTTGGTACTTAATGTCTTTTGGCAAGGAGTCAACAACAGCAGACTGTACGCCACAATACTTGACAATCAAGTCACGATAGTGCCTGATACCTTTCTTATTGATAGAGTCACATGCTGCATTATAGGCTTTCACGAAAAGGTCCAGCTGCTTATGGCGCTCAGGTCGCCGCATTTCCTTCTCACGGAAGGCAATCACCCCCATCTGCATATCCAGTTTCCGAGTGTCCAGCACCACAGGATGCCTTGCCATACGGGCCATTGTAGCCTGAGGCTCTGAAAAGAACATCGCATCCATTTCATTATTCTGCAACATCTGCATACGCACATTCAGGTCGTTGATCTGCACTCGGAACAGATGCTCATCCCTTAGTTTCACGGAATCAACAATGAGGTCACTGAGCATATCCGTCACTGAGAAACGGGTCATTGCCACCATCTTGTCGTCCAGTTGCTTCAACTGGCGTATACGTGAGTTATGGTTGGTAATCAACTGCCAGTAACTGTTCGTCGCAGCTACATAGCGCAGTTGAATGCCTCGTTTCTCAATACGTGCAGCCCTGACGAGGTCTGTCACACTACCTTCCACCCGTTGACGCTCCAAGGCGGTATCACAGTCTATATGTGCCATAAAGTGCTTCAGGCGCACGCCACCATTCAGTGTGTCAAACAATTGGTGATATGCTGCCACATACATCGGCAGGCAGTCAAGCGTCGGCATCACGGCAATCTTCAGCGCTGCAGAGTCTTTACGCAAAGCCTCCAGACGTTGTTTCCTCGTCTGTCGCTTCGTTTCCTCATAGGACTGTCCGCACGCTACCAATAGCACCAGACAGGCCATCAAATAAAATGTTCTCTTCATTTCGCGAACAAAGGTACTATTAAGTGAGCAGAAAACCAAATTTTGGAGCAGCAAATGCAGAGAAATGCTTGCATTATCTCTGCTGAGTCGCGAAAAAATCGACAATCGGTCAAATTATATTTGAGTTTTCTCGAATCATACTTTGCTCATAGGTTGCTCATAGCTTACTCATAGGTTGCTCATAGGCATCTCATAGGCATCTCATAGGCATCTCATAGGATACTCTATCCTGTCTCTATGGTTTCTCTATCCTTTCTCATACCCATAGAACATGAATACGGCATGAGATAAATATGAGAAAAGTTTGAGAAAGACGTGAGAAAAATGTGGGAGGGACGTGATTCTTTTTATGTTTACGCACCGTAAACTTATGTTCACAGCCCTTGAACATGTGTTTACCGCCCTTGAACTTATGTTTACGGACGGTGAACATAACTTTTCTAGTTACAAAGATACATTTTCTAACCTTTACAAATAGTTTTCTGGGATGATGATGTTATCCGAAGAGGGCACGGAGGGCTTCTTCTACCTTGCGGACGGGAACGAGCTCGATTTTGAACTTCTTGCGATTGAGTCCTGAGAGGTTGTATTTAGGAATGATGATATGTGAGAAGCCCAGTTTCTCCGCCTCAGCAATACGCTGCTCGATACGTGCCACAGGACGTACCTCACCACTCAGGCCTACCTCACCAGCCATACACCAGCCACTCTCAATGGGAGTGTCGACATTGCTGGAGAGCACTGCTGCGATGACACTGAGGTCCATTGCCATATCCGTCACTCGCAGACCTCCTGCGATATTGAGGAACACATCCTTCTGCATCAACTTGAAACCCACCCGCTTCTCCAATACGGCAAGCAGCATGTTCAGGCGACGCTGGTCGAAACCTGTTGCAGAGCGCTGAGGGGTACCGTAGGCGGCAGTACTGACCAGTGCCTGCGTCTCCAACAGGAAGGGACGGACGCCCTCAATGGCACTGCTGATAGCCACACCCGAGAGTCCTTCATGGTCTTCCGTCAACAGCAGCTCTGAAGGGTTGCTGACTTGACGGAGGCCCGTCTGCTGCATCTCGTAGATTCCCAACTCTGAGGTAGAGCCGAAGCGGTTTTTGATGCTGCGCAGAATACGATACAAATAATGCTGGTCTCCCTCAAACTGGATGACGGTATCGACAATGTGCTCCAGTATCTTCGGACCAGCTAGTGTGCCCTCCTTTGTGATATGGCCAATCAAAATGACGGGAACGCCGCTGGTCTTGGCAAAGCGCAACAGGGCGGAGGCACATTCCCGCACCTGGGCGATACTGCCAGCCGACGACTCCACATCCTCGGTAGAGATGGTCTGGATAGAGTCGATGATGATGAGTTCGGGCTGCACCTCCTTGATATGCTCGAAAATAGTCTCAAGGGAATTTTCGCAAAGAATCAGAAAGTTGTCGTTATTGGACAGACCATCCTTCACGAGTCGCTCTGCACGCATTTTCAGCTGGTGAGCACTCTCCTCGCCGCTGACATACAGCACCCGTTTCTCAGGCAGGTTAAGCATGGTCTGCAGAGAGAGCGTCGACTTGCCGATACCTGGTTCGCCGCCTAACAAGACGATAGAGCCAGGAACAAGGCCCCCACCCAACACGCGGTTCAGTTCCTCGTCATACATATCGATGCGGGGGTCGTCATGCGCAGAGATGTCACGAAGACGCAACACCTTGCCTGCGGAAAGTGCGGAGGACTGGGCGGACGCGCCGCTGTTCAGTCCCCTCCTGGTCTCCCCTAACTTTGGGGAGGAACTGGCCACCTTGATTTCCTTGAACGTGTTCCATTGTCCGCAGGATGGACACTTGCCTATCCATTTAGCTGACTCCTGTCCGCAATGCTCGCAGACATACATTACTTTTTCCTTTGCCATATTGAATGCAAAGATACAAAAATAATGAGAATTCCTTGCAAGCAAAGCGAATAAAATTCGAAGAGAGAATGGAGAATTGAGGATTATTTTGTAATTTTGCATCTGTTTTTTAAATAATACATCATGTATAAACCACTTTTCAATCAGCGCAAGGCTCTCCGTTTCCGTCAGTTTTCGAGGAAACGCTATGCTCTGTATGCCTGTTTAGGAAAGGTTGTCACCATTGGGGTGCTGAGCGTGGCTACACTGCGCGCAGCAGCAAGTACCGCTGCAGACGATTTGACTGTGGCTGGCACACCCACAATGGTCAGCGATTCCGTTGCCGACAAGGAGGCGACACTCGACGATGTCGAGATAACAGGCTCACGCGCACCGCTTGCATTGGGGCAAGCAGCGAGAATGGTCACTGTACTGACGCGCAACGAGATTCAGGCGGCGCCAGTACAAAGTATTAACGATTTGCTGAAGATGGCTGTTGGCGTGGATGTGCGCCAGCGCGGACCCATCGGAGCCCAGACGGATGTCAGTATCCGAGGCGGAACGAGCGAGCAGATAACGATTCTGCTGAACGGCATCAATATCTGTGACCCACAGACGGGACATAATGCCTTCGACCTGCCCTGCGACCTCAGCGACATTGAACGCATAGAGGTACTGGAAGGTCCTGCAGGACGAGTGTTTGGCACGTCGTCATTGGTGGGTGCCATCAATGTCGTGACATCTTCCTCCCCTAAGTTAGGGGAGGTCAGGAGGGGTCTGAACGTACGAATGGAAGGCGGGTCGTATGGTTATCTGTCAGCGGCGACAAAATTATCAATTGTCAATTCTCAATTGTCAATTAATTACACCCGCAGCGATGGCTACAGCCGTTCGAAGGCAGGTGCACTAAACAGCGACTATCAGGGAGGGAAGGTCTTCTATCAAGGCAGCTACTCTCTCACCACTCACCACTCACCTCTCACCTCTACGATTTCCTGGCAAGCAGGACTGAGCATCAAGGGGTTTGGGTCGAACACCTTCTATAGTGCCAAGTTCGACGAGCAGTACGAGAAGACCACCAAGCTCTATACTGCCCTTCAAGGAGAGATGACAATAGGGAAACTGCATATCCGTCCTGCCATCTATTGGAATCGCGGCTACGACAGATTTGAACTGATGCGTGGATCAGAGGATAAAGTGCCGTTCAACTACCATCGCACTGATGTCTTTGGCATCCACCTCAACAGTTGGTTTGACTGGCTGTTGGGACGAACAGCCTTGGGGGCGGAGTTCCGCAACGAAGACATTGTCAGTACCAACCTCGGTGAGCCGCTGAATGAGCCGTTCAGTCATTATAAGGTAGGACTGAACCGCTCGAACCTCTCGTTCCATTTGGAACATAACATCCTGTTGAAGCGTTTTACCCTCTCGGCAGGTTTCATTGCCGTGAAGAACACCTGGAACCAGATGCCTTTTACGCTCTATCCAGGTGTGGATGCCAGCTATCGCATCGGCAGCCACTGGAAGGTATATGCCTCCTATAACTCCTCATTGCGTATGCCGTCGTTCACGGAACTCTATTATAGCGTGGGAGGTCATAAGGCAGACAAGTATCTGAAACCCGAGGAGTTGCATGCCGTTGAAGGGGGTGTGAGATACGGCAATCGTTGGTTGACGGCAAAGGCAAGTATCTTCCACCATCATGCCCGCAATATGATTGACTGGGTGATGGACACCCGTGACCCAGATGGCGTTTGGCAGAGTGTGAACCATACGAAGGTAAATACGCTGGGGCAAGAAATTTCTCTTACCTCTCACCTCTCACCTCTTACCTCTATAAGTCTCGCCTATTGTCATTTGCATCAGCAAAAGCAGGAGGCAGATTATCTCCAGTCGCAATATTCATTGGAGTATCTGCGCCATAAGGTGACGACCCAGTTGACTCTTTCCCTCGGTAGTATTCTCTCACCTCTCACCACTCACCTCTCACCACTCACCTTAACGATAGGCTATCGTTGGCAGGACCGCATGGGCAGCTATACCAACGTCGATGGAGAGGTGTGTGACTATCATCCCTATTCCGTTGTCGATGCCCGCCTCGACTGGCATACCGACAGCTATCAGCTCTATCTCGAGGCCAACAATCTGACGGGTCATCAATATGTCGACTACGGCAATGTACCCCAACCAGGCTGTTGGGTCACAGTGGGAGCAAAATGGCATCTAACTTTCTGATTTGTAAACTCGGTCTTACATTATGGCAGACAGTACGCAAAAAAATTATAAATTCTCATTTTTCAGTTATCAATTCTCAATTAAATTCCGTACCTTTGTGTCCGATTTTGAAGATTCAAACCAATTTAAATAACAGAAATTATGACTATCAACGAATTCAACTTTGCCGGTAAGAAGGCAATCGTACGTGTAGACTTCAACGTACCCCTCGATGAGAATGGTAAGATTACTGACGACACCCGTATTCGTGGTGCCCTCCCCACACTGAAGAAGATTCTGGCTGATGGTGGTGCTACCATCATCATGTCACACATGGGTAAGCCCAAAGGTAAGGTAGATATGAAGAAGTCTCTGGGTCAGATCCGCGAGGCTGTAGAGAAGGCACTGGGTGTTCCCGTAGCTTTCGCTCCTGACTGCGCTAAGGCTGCTGATGCTGCCGCTGCCCTGAAGATGGGTGAGGCTCTGCTGCTGGAGAACCTGCGTTTCTATCCTGAGGAAGAGGGCAAGCCTGTTGGTATTGACAAGGCTGATCCTGCTTACGACGAGGCTAAGAAGGCTATGAAGGCCAGCCAGAAGGAGTTTGCTAAGACGCTGGCTTCTTACGCTGACTGCTACGTGATGGATGCCTTCGGTACTGCTCACCGCAAGCACGCTTCTACCGCTGTCATCGCCGACTACTTCGATGCTAACAACAAGATGCTGGGTCTGCTGATGGAGAAGGAAGTTCAGGCTGTTGACAATGTGCTCAGCAACATCAAGCGTCCATTCGTGGCTATCATGGGTGGTTCTAAGGTTTCTTCGAAGATCGGTATCATCGAGAACCTGCTCGGCAAGGTGGATAAGCTCATCCTCTGCGGTGGTATGACCTACACCTTCGCAAAGGCTCACAATGGTGAGATTGGTGATTCTATCGTAGAGCTCGACAAACTGGATGTTGCTCTGGGCGTTGAGGAGCTCGCCAAGAAGAACGGCGTACAGCTCGTACTCGGCAGCGACTGCACAGCTACCAATGGGCTCGACTTCGACACCATGACTGTGAAGCCTGGTGCTGAGATCATCACCTGCCCCGCCAATAAGGTGCCCGCTGGTTTTGAGGGTGTGGACGCTGGTCCTGCTTCTCAGGAGGACTTCCGCAAGGCTATCGAGGGTGCTAAGACCATCCTGTGGAACGGTCCTGCTGGTGTCTTCGAGTGCGACAACTTCACCGCTGGTTCACGTGCCATCGGCGACGCTATCGCTAAGGCTACAGCTGAGGGTGCTTTCTCACTCATCGGTGGTGGTGACTCTGTAGCTTGTGTCAACAAGTTCGGTCTGGCTGACCAGGTATCTTATATCTCTACTGGTGGTGGTGCACTGCTCGAGGCTATCGAGGGTAAGGTACTTCCTGGTGTAGCTGCTATCAAGGGCGAGTAATGAAACGTCTGAAAATCTTTATAGCAATGACCGTTCTGCTTCTTGCAGGCGGTCATTGTGCTTATGCAGCCAAGTCCGAGAACATCAAGATTGACACCATCCGCTTCGAGAAGAGCGACACGACTGCCAACGTTGAGATTTTTGTCCACTGGCCTGTCAAGGGCGAAAAAGCCTTGGTAGATAGTCTGCAGAATTTTATCGGCAGTTTGATTGGTGGTGGCGAGTTCTCTGATGCCAAGTCGGTTAAGGCCTATGGCGAGTCGCTGTGGCAGTCGCTCTCAGATGATTGGCACTCCGTCTACGACGATATGGAGCCAGACGATCGTCTTGGTGCCTTCGAGCGTACTTATAGCATCATAAAACTCTACGAGACTAAAAACTACGTAACCTATCACTACCACACCTTCGACTATGGTGGCGGCATGCATGGCTACACCACCGAGGTAGGCTTTACTTTCCGTAAGAGCGACGGCAAGCAGATTCCTCTGCTCACCAATACCGATTCGCCTAAGCTCGCTAAGATGCTGAAAGAGGGTGTCCGTAGTTTCTTCTCTGGTGGAGCCGAAAAGCCATTATCCGATGAAAAGGTTGTTGAGTATTTGTTTGCTAATGATGTCGAGGCTCTCGACAATCTTCCGTTGCCAGGCAACGCCCCCTACCTCAGCGACACAGGCGTTGTATTCCTCTACACCCAGTACGAGATAGCCCCCTACTCTAGCGGTATCATCACTTTTGAGATTCCTTTCAAGGATATCCTACCGTTCCTGAGTGAAGAAGCTAGGAGACTGGTTCCATAAAGACAAAGAAGAGGACACATCTTGTATGTCCTCTTCTTTTGTTATTTCCTGTTTCAGTTTACCAAGGCATCATGTCGCGCTCGTCAGGGCGGTGTGCCTTTCCGTCTTCATCCTTGATGTAGACCTGAAGGTCCTGGAAGTAGCCACCCGTCTGTTCCTGCAGGTTCTTCAGAATTGTCTTCGTGTCCTCAAAACCCATAAACTCTTTGGCAGAACCAATATGGTTCGTGAACTCTAACTTCTTGTTCTCTGTGTCAAGAACGGAGATGTACTCATCCTTAGTGCGGTCTCCAATAACAAATTTCTTCATATCAGATAGTTTTAATAGATTATTGTGTTGCAAAGATACAAAGAATTTTCCCACTTTGATTCAAGATTTAAGAAATATTTAACGTAATCGTTGTAGATTCCGAAAAAACTTTGTACCTTCGCAGTCATGACAGAACAGATCACGAGTTTACAGAATCCGAAAATCAAGCAGTTGCTGATGTTGCAACAGAAGTCTTCAGAACGCAGGAAGACAGGCATTTTTGTGGTTGAGGGTCAACAGGAACTGTCGCACTGCCTGCATGCCGGCTATGAGATAGATACGGTATTTTATTGTTCTGCGTTAGTACCCGATTTTCACGTTCCTGCCAATATTCGGTGTTTCGAGGTATCTCGCGATGTCTATGAGAAAATGGCCTATCGCGGCAGTACGGAGGGTGTCATAGCCGAAGTGAGGACGAAGCTTTTGCAACTTCACGATTTGTCTTTAGACGAACATCCGTTGATTGTCGTCTTGGAGAGCGTTGAGAAACCAGGTAATCTGGGTGCCATCCTGCGGTCGGCCGATGCTTCAGGTGTCGATGCCGTTGTAGTATGTGATCCACTGACAGACCTCTATAATCCTAACTTGATTCGCTCGTCTGTAGGTGCAGCCTTCACGGTGCCCTGTGTGGCGTGTTCTTCTGAGGAGTGCATTTCTTTCCTAAAACAGCGGAATATCAAGATCTTGACTGCCCAATTGCAGGACTCCCATCTTTACTACGATACTGATATGACCTGTGGTACGGCCATCGTTATGGGAACAGAGCATGACGGACTGACAGACCTGTGGCGCAATGCTGCCGATGCCCATATCCGTATTCCTATGCTGGGAAAGATTGACTCGCTCAATGTCAGTGTAAGCGCTGCGATACTGATGTTTGAGGCAGTAAGACAGCGTCAGAAATAGAAATCCTAACAAATAAAGAACATCATGTATAAGGTATCAGTCGTTACGCCGTTCCATAATGTGGACATGGGTATGTTTCAGAAGTGTGCAGACTCCATGCGCAGCCAGTCTATCGGTTTCGAGAATATCGAGTGGATCATTGTAGTTCACAACTGTGAGCCGCACTACCTTCCACTACTTACGGAGATGTTCAAAGACGACAAGAACGTTGTCATCAAGGAGTTGAACGACGGCATTCGCTCACCAGGTATGCCACGCAACCACGGAATGCTCTTTGTAACGGGTCCCTACGTTGGCTTCCTCGACGCTGACGACAGTTACACACCGAACTGTCTGGAGGTAGTTTGCCACGAAATGGCAGAGACGAAGTCGCAGGTGGTTACCTTCCGCCGCGAATATGAGTTAGAGACGGAGAGTCTCCATCCGCATACGGAGACGGTGATGTGGAACCAAACCGAGTGGCGCATTGTCATGGACCGCGACAACTATCAGTATGACAAAATGTTCTCAGGTCTCTGGCCCTTCACGACGTCACGGTTGTTCGACGTAGCATTCCTGCGTGAACATGACATCAAGTATTCCAAAGAGGTTCTCTGGGTCGAAGATGTCTGGTATACTGCTGCCTGCCTACTACAGGCCGACCGCGTGTGCTACCTGCCGCAGTTCATCGGCTACCACTACTTCATCAATGGCGGTTCCATCATCCAGAACAGCAAGAAGTCGGTTGATGACCTCTACGAGTGTTTTAAGTCTGCTGGCATCATCCTTGACTATCTCACGTCGCAGGGTGTTGACGCCAATGATACTGCTCAAACGCTATTCCGTTTGTTGACAAGATATTACCTAGCATCCGACCTAAGCGTTGAGGATCGGCGCGCTATGAGCGAGATGGCACGTCCCTACCTGGAGAAGTTCCGCCGAATGGAACCATCGAAGATTCACTCCCCAGAAGAGTGCTATATGTCATACCACCTGTCACGCGAGGTACTTACCAACCCTGAAAACCCAACGGACAGCCCTGCACTGAAGGAGGCTGTCAACGGATGGCTGGTGATGATGGAAATCCTGCGTAATAACATCACTACCGACTACGGCCGCCGCTACCACTTCGACCAGATAGAAACACTGGCAGATTATCAGCGGCTGATGCCCATGACCGACTACGAGAACTACCAGCGGCTCATTGACCTGCAAGCCAACATTGGCGAGAACGAGATTCTGACCATAGCACCTACGCGTCACTACCTCGTCAATTCCAAAGGGCAGCGTGTGCCCTGTACTGAGAGCCATCTGCGTCCTTACATGGAAGCCTTTGCCACGACGATGAAAGGGCATCATAACTTACTGGCTGCACTGGTGGAACCTCGCAGTAAGCAGACCAATGACGGCTGCTCTGTGGAGTCGCTGGAGAGTGTGATGGTCAAAGTGTATATGTGGCACTACCATTATGCACGCGGCAAGTGCCGTGCCGAATTCTCCATGCCCGATGACTTGTTCTTTAAGACTGAGCCAGAGAATGAGATGCGCACGATATGCCGCTATGCCCTCTTGGACAGTGATGTAGACCAGATAGTAGCCCTCAACACACAACGGGTAGCCGATCTGTTCGACTACATTACCACGCACCGCGACGAACTGATAGCAGAACTCCGTGAGGCTGATTCCCAGCGTGCCGACGAGGTAGAAAAAGCCTTCGCATCAGGACAACCCTTGGCAAAGACACTGTGGCCCAAATTGGAACGTATCGTGGCCTTCGGGGCTGGTGAATACTACGAGGCTACTGCCCACATGAAGCAGTTTACTGGCGAGATTCCTCACAACAACGGCTACTACTACACTGAGGAGACCATCTATGGTCGTGCCGTGGCTGATGACAGCGATCTCTTCGAGACCTTTCCTTCGGGCAGTTTCCACGAGTATCTGCCACAGGAAGAACACAATGCGGCAACCATCTTTTCTACTAACGCGAAATCGGGAGAACCCTACCAGTTAGTTGTCACCAACAGCGCAGGGCTCTATCGTTACGTTACCGACCACATCGTCTGCATCCAGGAAACTCAGATGGACAAAGTGTTATTCACCATTTATTAATAGCAAAGAGTCCCGCCAATTGGCAGGACTCTTTCTTTAATTATTCAGTTTTAATCTTTCATTTAGCAAAGCGGCTTAGTCTTCTTCCTTCAGTTCAGCCTCATGCTCCTTGATGAGTTGCTGCTGGATGTCGTTCGGAACGAGTTCGTAGCTTGAGAACTGCGTGGTGAACGAAGCACGACCACCTGTGAGAGAACTGAGGGCAATGCTATAGCTTGCCAATTCTTTCAAAGGAATCTTAGCAGACAATTTCTGATAGCCAGCCTCGCTGTCCATACCCATGATAATGGCGCGGCGACCCTGCAGGTCACTCATCACATCACCCATGTAGTCGCCTGGCACGAGTACTTCGAGGTCGTAGATAGGCTCAAGTACCTTAGGACCTGCCTCCTTGAAAGCGGCACTGAAGGCGTTACGTGCAGCAAGCATGAACGACAACTCATTAGAGTCAACGGGGTGCATCTTACCGTCGTAGACTATGACGCGAACGTCGCGAGCATAAGAACCAGTCAACGGTCCCTGCTCCATACGCTCCATGACACCCTTCAGGATAGCGGGCATGAAGCGCATATCAATAGCACCACCAACAACGCTGTTGATAAAGACAAGCTTACCGCCCCACTCCAGATCCTTCTCTTCCTTCGACTTGATATTCATCTTGAACTCCTGGCCGTTGATGGTGAATGAGGTAGGATCAGGCATACCGTCGGTATAAGGCTCGACAATCAGGTGCACCTCACCAAACTGACCTGCACCACCCGACTGCTTCTTATGACGATAGTCGGCACGGGCCATCTTCGTGATAGTCTCACGATAAGGAATCTTCGGCTCCTGGTACTCAATCTGGATTTTCTCGTTGTTCTCCATGCGCCACTTCAGAGTACGCAAGTGGAACTCACCCTGTCCGTGAACGATAATCTGGCGCAACTCCTTAGACTGCTCTACCACCCAGGTCGGGTCTTCCTGACGCATACGCTGCAGAGCTGCCATCATCTTCTCGGTCTCTGCCTCGTTAACAGCCTTGATGGCACGCGAGAACTTAGAGTTAGGATATTTGATGAAGTCGAACTTATTCTCGACATCCTTACCGTTCAGTGTATTACCTGTCTTCACGTCTTTCAGTTTCACGGTACAGCCGATATCACCAGCACGCAGCTCGTCGACCTGAATACGGTTGGCACCTGCGCAGGCATAGAGTGTACCGATACGCTCCTTAGAGCCACGATCGGCATTGGTTAGATCGTCGCCACTCTTCACTACACCACTCATTACTTTGAAGTACTGCACCTCACCGATGTGGGGTTCAACACCTGTCTTGAAGAAATAGAGCGATGTGGGGGCAGATGCATCTGCAGGAACGTCCTTGCCGGCAGCATTCTTGATGACAGGCATCTCGCTGACGAAGGGTACCACGTTGCCAAGGAATTCCATCAGACGGCGAACACCCATGTCACGACCTGCACAAACACAGAATACGGGATAGATAGAACGCGTTACCAAGCCCTTGCGGATACCCTCACGCATCTCATCCTCAGTCAGGTCTTCACTCTCGAAGAACTTCTCCATCAGCGTATCGTCACCAGCAGCGGCAGCCTCAACCAAGGCAGCCTTCATCTCTTTAGCCTTGTCGAGCTGGTCGGCAGGGATATCCTCAATAATAGGAGCGCCACCCTCTGGCTTCCAAGAGTACTTCTTCATCAACAATACGTCAATGACGCTATTGAAGCCAGCACCTGTAGCGATAGGATACTGTACGGGAACGCAGTTGTTGCCATAGACCTCCTTCAACTGATTCAAGATCTGGTCGAAGTCACAGTTATCGCGGTCTAGCTGATTTACCAGGAAGATAACGGGTTTCTTCAGTTTCTCCGTGTTGCGGAAAGCATTCATCGTACCTACCTCTGGACCATATTGTCCGTTGACGAGGATCACGGCCTGGTCTGTGACGTTCAGGGCGGTGATAGCACCACCCACGAAGTCGTCAGAACCCGGACAGTCGATGATGTTCAGCTTCTTGTTATTCCACTCTACATGAAAAACAGTAGAGAACACCGAGTAGCCATATTCCTGTTCAACAGGGAAGTAGTCGCTCATGGTGTTCTTACCCTCTACGGTACCGCGGCGCTTGATGATGCCAGCTTCGTAGACCATACTTTCGGCAAGAGTTGTCTTGCCGCTACCCGCACTGCCAATCAAGGCAATGTTTTTGATTTCGTTAGTTTGATAAACTTTCATATCGGTTATGTTTTAGGTTTAACTTTCTAAAAAGACGAAGCCAAAGGTAGACATTTTCATGCGAAAAACCTAAAAACACTTTCAAATATTAAACTTTATTAGTACTTTTGCTCACATAATTGTAATGTTACGAGCGTATGGCAGGCCTTTACATCCATATTCCCTTCTGCAAAAGCCGGTGCATCTACTGCGGTTTTTACTCCACTACCCTGTTGGACTTGCGACAGAAATATGTGGATGCAATATGCAAGGAAATGGAGATTAAAGGCAAGGGTATGAATATAGAAACGGTGTATTTGGGAGGCGGTACCCCGAGCCAGTTGACCATCAACCAACTACGCCAGCTCTTTATATATATTAATAAGGTATATTCTCTCACATCTACAGAGATCACCATCGAATGTAATCCTGACGACGTGAGTGCCGAGTTTGCAGCAGCCCTGTCGCAGTTTCCCGTCAACCGTGTCAGCATAGGTGTCCAGACCTTTGATGACGAAAGGTTGCGTTTCCTACACCGTCGCCACACTGCCAAACAAGTGCCCCTTGCCGTCGAAAGGCTCCGTGAAACAGGCATCCAGAACATCAGTATTGACCTAATGTATGGTTTTCCCTATGAGACACTCGACGACTGGCGACACGACATCGATGCCGCCCTCGCCCTCAATGTAGAACATATCTCTGCCTACTGCCTGATGATTGAAGAAGGAACCCCGCTCCATCAATGGGCAATGGTCAATGGGCAATGGTCAATGAATGAGGAACTGGAGCGGCAAATGTACGAAATGCTCATCGACCGACTCACTGCTGCAGGATATGAGCATTATGAAATATCGAACTTTGCCAAGCCAGGCTACCGTTCCCGTCACAACAGCAATTATTGGCACGATGTTCCCTATATCGGAGTCGGTGCCGCAGCCCATAGCTATGACCTCACCAGTCGCAGTTGGAATGTGGCAGACATCCATCAATATATCGATGCCGTTGAAAAAGGGGAGATTCCCTGTGAACGGGAAGTCCTTGATGATGATACTCATTATAATGACCGTATTACCGTCGCCCTCCGCACCAAGGAAGGATTAGACCTCAGCTTGCTCTCCGAAATGCACCGGAACTACTGTCTGCATGAGGCGCAGCGATTTATCGACGACGGTCTGCTATGCATTATCGGTGACCACCTGTCGCTGACACGGAAAGGCCTTTTCGTCAGCGACTATATCATGAGTTCCCTCATTTATGCATAAAAGGATATTGCAAAAATATCATATAACAATGATGGCAATATCACATTTTTTTGTATCTTTGCGACAAAACTAAAAACAACGGATATGAATATTGGCAGTAATGACACCCAGACGATAGTATCGCTGTTCCGCCAACAGGCAAAGGAAACACCTGATAATATCGCAGTAGTTTACAAAGACAAGCAATACACCTATGCCGAAGTAGACAATATCAGTGACCACATCGCAGGCTATGTTGCATCAAGGGGTCTCGGCTTAGAGGATGTGGTGAGCATATTGATTCCCCGTTGCGAGTGGATGACCATTGCGTCGCTCGGCGTACTTAAGGCTGGTTGTGCCTATCAGCCCCTTGACCCAACCTATCCTAAAGAGCGTCTGAACTTCATGATGAAAGATGCCAGCGCGAAGCTGCTTATTGCTGATGAGGCACTTCGCCCTATCGTCGACGAATACCAAGATGAGGTATTGTTGACAAAGGACATTGTCGAGTGTGCTACGATTCCGTCGCAGCAGTTCTCCCCCACCCCCGACAGTCTGTTTATCCTATTATATACCAGCGGTTCAACGGGTGTACCGAAAGGTTGCATGCTGACACATAAGAACCTGGTGACGTTCTGCAATTGGTATCGTTGTTACTACGACCTGCAGCCCGGTGACCATGTGGCGGCTTATGCCAGCTATGGTTTCGATGCGTGCATGATGGATATGTATCCCGCCCTGACCACAGGTGCTACCGTATATATCATTCCAGAAGAAATCCGTTTGGATTTGATAGCGCTGAACGAATACTTCGAGGCTAATCATATCACCCTTGCCTTTATGACCACACAGGTGGGCTGTCAGTTTGCTGAAATGGACAACCACTCACTGCGTCATCTCTCTGTGGGTGGAGAAAGCTTCATTCCAGTGGAACCGCCCACCAACTTTCAGCTACATAACTGCTACGGTCCGACGGAGTGTACCATCTTCACGACCATCTATCCCATCCGACAATACGAGAAGAATGCACCTATTGGCAAACCACTCGATTCGTTCCGACTCTACGTCGTCGACCAGAATGGTCAGCAGGTGAAGGACGGTGCGGAGGGCGAGCTGTGGATTAGTGGTCCACAAGTGTCCCGTGGCTATTTGAATCGTCCTGAGCAAAACGCCAAGACGTTCACGCCGAACCCGTTCTGCCAGGAGTCTCCATACGACCGTGTCTACCATACTGGCGACATTGTGCGCTGGCTGCCAGACGGTAATCTACAGTTCATCGGCCGCCGCGACGGTCAGGTGAAGATTCGCGGTTTCCGTATCGAAATGCGTGAGGTGGAAGCCGTCATCAAAGAATTTCCTGGTATCAAAGACGTCACCATACAGGCTTTCGATGAGGACGGTGGTGGTAAGTTCATCGCCGCCTACGTCGTCAGCGATGAGCAGATAGACATCGAGGCATTAAACAACTTTATTCTGGAGCGAAAGCCCCCTTATATGGTGCCTGCTGCAACCATGCAAATTGACCGCATCCCACTGAACCAGAACCAAAAAGTAGACAAGCGCGCCCTGCCGAAGCCTGTTAAGTCTGTTGCACAGCAACTTACGGGGCGGGAGCCCGAGAACGACCTCCAGCGCGAGTTGGTGGAAATGATTGGAAAGATCATCCACAACACCGAGTTCGGCATTGACACGCCCCTTCGCTATGTCGGTCTAACATCCATCTCGGCCATACGCCTCGCTGCCACCGTCTACAAAAAGTACGGTATAGCATTGGACTCGAAGAGCCTAGTGAAGGACGCAACAGTGCTGATGATAGAAGAAACTATATTAAGCGAAAAGGGAAAAGTAAATAGTGAAAAAGATGCTGTCGCCGCTGCATCAGAAGAGGTGACGGTAGCGCCGCTCTCTTTCTCACAGACAGGTGTCTATGTCGATTGCGTCAACAATCCTGACGACACGCAGTATAACATCCCTTGGGTCTTAGGTTTCCCCGTTGACACGGATACCGAGCAGTTGCGCAAGGCTGTACAGACGGTCCTCACGGCCCACAAACACATCTTCGTACGTTTCGAGGCCGACGGCGAAGACATTGTGCAACGCTACACGCCTACGGACATCGACATCCCCATACTCAGTATGACGGATAGTGAGTTGACCGAATATAAGAAAGTTTTCGTACGCCCATTCGACTTAAGCAATGACACACTCTGTCGCATGGAGATTGCCAAGACAGAGAGCGGTGTATTTCTATTGTTAGACATTCACCATTTGGTGTTCGACGGCAGTTCCCTCGACCTCTTCATCGTCCAACTCTGCGATGTATTAGAAGGCAGAAATGTGGAGGAAGAAACCTACACCCATTTGAATCATGCTACCGACGAACAGAATGAATCTACAGAAGAACATAAAGCCTACTATGACAATTTGCTGGGTGCGTGTGAAGGTGCTACACAGTTACCCTCCGACCTGACAAACCCACACGAGTGTGAGCAATCATCAGAGTCGTACCACCCAATTGATCTTGAAGCGGTGGAGCAGTTCTGTCGCGAACATCCCGTGACACCGGCACATCTGACGCTGGCAGCTACTCTATTGGTATTTGCCCGCTTCACAGGTAATGACGAGCTATACATCAGTACCGTCTCCAGCGGTCGCTCTAACATTCGCATCCAGAACACCTTCGGTATGTTCGTTAACACCCTGCCATTAGCTGCAAAGGTGGGCGACGGCACCGTCATGGACTTCATCAAAGACGTTAGTGAACACTTCGACGAGGCCATGCGCCACGAAAAGTATCCCTTCGCTCGCATTGCCACAGATTACGGCTATACGCCAGAACTGGCCTTTGCCTATCAGTTAGGTATGGTGACGCGTTACATGGAGAACGGCCATGAAGTGACCACGGAAAGCCTAGAGGCTGGTGCTCCGAAGTTCCGCTTGATAGTGCGTCTGGAGATTCACAACGGACAGCCCAGCATTGTCACAGAATATGACAATGGACAATATAGTGAATCTCTGGTGAACCAAATGAACGAGTCCATTGCCAATGTGCTAAAGACTTTCATCAACCAGCCAGAGGCTCAACTTTCCGATATTTCGCTACTTTCCATTGAACAGACGCAGTTGCTGGATTCGTTCAACGATACCGACGATCCATACGATGACACACAGACCATCGTCTCGCTGTTCCGTCGTCAGGCCAAGGCCACACCCGACAAGGTGGCCGTGGTATTCAAAGACAAACGCTACACTTATGCCGAAGTGGATGACATCAGCGACCGCATAGCAGGATCTATTGCCAGCAAGGGCTTGGGCTTGGAAGATGTGGTGGCCATCTTGATTCCTCGTTGCGAATGGATGGCCATTGCCTCATTGGGCGTGCTGAAGGCCGGTTGTGCCTTCCAACCACTCGACCCGAGCTATCCGAAAGAACGTCTGAACTTCATGATGCAAGACACCCAGGCTCGTCTATTAATTGCAGAGGAAAAATTGTTGCCCATCATGGATGAATACAAGGGTGACGTGCTCTTAACCCGCGACATCGTCGAGTGTGCTGCGATTCCGTCGCAACTATTAACGGAACCCAAGCCCGACAGCCTCTTTACCTTAATTTATACCAGCGGTTCGACAGGTATTCCCAAGGGGGGCATGTCTGAACACAGACATTGGGTGGCGTTCTGTCACATGCATCAGAAGAATTTCAATATCACAGCCCAGAGTCGTGTGGCGGCATACGCCAGCTTCGGCTTCGACGCCTCCCCCATGGAGATTTTCGGTGCGCTGACAATCGGTGCCGAACTATATATCATCCCTGAAGAACTGCGCTTGGACCTCGTGGCACTCAACGACTATTTCGAGAAGAACGGCATCATGTTTTCGTTCATGACGACACAAGTGGCTTATCAGTTTGCAACGGGAATAGAGAATCACACGCTCCAGTATCTGATGACCGGTGGAGAGAAACTCGCATCGCTGGTTCCTCCTAAAGGTTACACACTTACCAACGGGTATGGACCTTCCGAGACCATCTGCTATGTGACGACCTACCGCGTCAAGGAACACATGAAGAATATTCCTATCGGTGTCGCCATGCCTAATTGTAAACTATATGTTGTGGACAAGTACGGTCATCGACTGCCAGCAGGAGCCTGCGGTGAACTATGGATAGCAGGTCCGCAAGTGGCACGCGGTTATTTGAATCGTCCAGAGAAGACGGAAGAAGTTTTTATCCCCAATCCGTTTATCAATGATTCCCGCTCGGCCGAAGGAGGCTTGCAAAACAAGAAATACGCTCGTGTCTATAAATCAGGCGATATAGTTCGCTATCTGTCCGATGGCAATATCCAGTTCATAGGACGTAGTGACGGGCAGGTGAAGATTCGCGGTTTCCGTATCGAACTGAAAGAAGTGGAAGCTGTTATCCGCGAATTCCCCGGCATCAAGGATGTCACTGTCCAGGCTTTCGATATGGAAGGAGAAGGTGGCGGCAAGTTCATCGCGGCATACATCGTGAGTGATGCCCCCATCGACATTGAGGCACTGAACAACTTTATCCTCGAGGAGAAACCGCCATACATGGTGCCTGCGGTCACGATGCAAATTGATGCCATCCCGTTGAACCAAAACCAAAAGGTAGATAAGCGCGCCCTGCCGAAACCTGTACTGTCTGTTACAACAGAGTCGCAACAAGCAGTAAACGTTCCGCTGAACGTACTGGAGCAGGAACTGCACGACACGATTGCCAAAATTGTGAACAACGAGGACTTCGGTATCACCACGGTGTTGGGCTATGCCGGTCTGACATCTATCTCCGCCATCAAACTGGCTGTACAGGTCAACAAGCGCTACAGTGTACAACTCGACGCCAAGTCGTTAGCAAAAACGGCAACTCTCCAAAGCATTGAGAACGAAATACTGAAGGGATTCATGGTTCAAGGTGCAGGGTTAACGGTTAAGGAGGGAAAAAAGCAAGAAACATTAACCAATAACCATGAACCAAACTCTGCTCCACTCTCTTACGCCCAGTTGGGTGTCTATTACGAATGTATGAAGCATCCGCTGAACATTACCTATAACATTCCGTTTGCCATCATGCTTCCGCAGAGTATAGAAGTCGACAAGGTAGAACAGGCGCTGATACAGATTATCAAGGCGCATCCAGCCTTCAACATCCATTTCGAGACGCAGGGCGATGATGTCGTTCAGGTATACGATCCTGACCTTGAGGCGCTGGTAACCCGTAGTGAGATGACGGAAGAGGAACTTGTCACCTATAAACAACAGTTCGTATTACCCTTCCACTTGGAACGCGGACCGCTCTACCGCATAGAAATCGTGCAGACAGAGAAGTATGTGGTTATCCTCATGGATATCCACCACCTCATCTCTGATGGTGCCTCGACGGATTTGATCCTTCGTCAGTTGTGTGGTATTCTCGATGGGGAAAACATCGAGCGTGAACAATTAGGTTATCTGCAGTTTGCGCAGGAGCAGCGTCAGGCAGAGAGTGGCAACAAGTACCAAGAGGCCAAGGCCTATTTCGCCGAAGTGATGAAAGAGTGTGAGGGCTGCACGGAGATTACCGACGATTTCACGCCCAGTGTGCCGCACGGCCATATCACTCACGTAGCGCATCCCTTTGACTTTGACAAGGTGGAACAGTTCTGCAAGCAGTTGAATGTCACACCAGCCAGTCTGATGCTCGCCGTGGCTTTCTACACGCTGTCACGCTACACCAACAGTCGTCATGTCTATATCTCCACCATCAGCAACGGGCGCGCTGACCTGCGCCTGTCCGACACGACAGGGATGTTTGTCAATACCCTGCCACTTGCGGGACACATTACCGAACAGACTGTAGAGGAATTCATTCGCCGCACGAGTGAGGATTTCGAGCAGACCATGCGCCACGAGCAGTATCCCTTTGCCCGCATTGCCGCCGACTTCGACTTCTCCGCCAATACCACCTACAGCTATCAGATGGGGGTCATCGAGGAATATACCATCAATGGCGAGAAGATAGAGACAATGCCTATGGATCTGGATGTGCCGAAGCAGAAACTCGACATCATCATTGCTGAGCAGAACGGACTGCCTGTCGTCTGTCTGGAATACGACGATGCCTTCTATAGCGAGAAGACCATGAAGAGCTTGGCAGAATCGTTGGTCAGCGTGCTCAACCACTTCATGGAAGCACCTAAAGGCAGCTTGCTCAAGGTGTCAATGCTCAGTGAGGAGCAGGAACGTCTGATCGATTCGTTCCGCATGGCTGGCACGGCAGAAGTTCCCACCCGTCTGTTCCATCAAGCCGTTGAGGCCAATGCCGAACAGAAACCCGACGCCAAAGCGCTTGTGGCTTGCGACGGTACCTTTACCTTCAGCCAGCTGAATGGTGAGATGAACCGTATTGCCAATGCACTCATCGCTCATGGTGTGAAGCGTGGCGACCGCGTGGCAATGTTGTTGCCTCGTACTAGTCGTCTCATCTTCACCATGTTCGGCATCATGAAGGCGGGTGCAGCATATATCCCTTGCGACCCACACTATCCTGCAGACCGCATCAAGCTAATTCTCGAAGACAGCGAGGCTGCTTATATCGTTACCGACAACGAGAATCTGGCAAATCTGAAGGCGCAAGCTGGTGAGGGAAGTCTCAAAGTCCTGGAGAAAGCCTTGAACGTAGAAGAACTACTGCAATGCAGTAATACGACGAACCCTGCCATTCCTCAGGAAGGCAGCGACCTCGCGTACATTATTTATACATCAGGTTCTACGGGTCGTCCCAAGGGTGTGATGCTCCACCACAAGGGTATCTGCAATGAACTCTTTACCCATCCGCTCAACTTCCGCAACTGGACGGTGATGCAGGAGGTAAAGTGTATTCTTGGATTGGCCACAATCTCCTTCGATGCCTCTGTCGAGGAAATCGGTATTCCGCTGTACAACGGTCTCACCCTGGCATTGGCCAGCGACAAGATAGCCAACGACCCCATCCGTCTGGCGGAGTTCATGGTAGAAAACAATGTAGGCATGTTCCAGGGAACACCTTCACGTTTGATGCAACTCTACGAGTCGGACATCTTCCGCAAGGCGCTAGCAGGCTGCCATATCATCGAATTAGGCGGCGAGAAATTCTCCGACAGCCAGCTGCGTGAACTGCAAAAGACGATGGTAAATGCCGATAGTTCTACGAAGGTTCATATCTTCAACAGCTTCGGTCCTACTGAGACTACGGTGGAAAGCAACAGCCACGAAGTAACGCACGATGACCATGTGACCATCGGTCGTCCGCTGGTCAACGTGACCGAATACATCGTTGATGCCGATATGAACCGTGTTCCTGTGGGTGTCGTCGGCGAACTGCTGATTGGTGGTGCACAGGTGGGTTTGGGCTATAACAACCTACCTGACAAGACCCGCGAGGCCTTCATCCCCAATCCATTTGTAACAGACGATGCTATCGACAAGACGCTATACCGGTCTGGTGATTATGCTCGCTGGGACGAACACGGCTATGTCACTATCCTCGGACGCACCGACAATCAGGTGAAATTACGTGGTCTGCGCATCGAACTGGGTGAGATAGAGAGCGTGATAACCCAACAGGAAGGTATTGGACAGGTGGTTGTCATGATTCGCAAAATCAACGGTAAGGAACATCTCTGCGCCTACTTTACTGCCAATCATCCCGTGGACATTGACGAGCTAAAGGTAGAAATCGGCAAGAGTCTGACACAATACATGGTGCCTACTGCTTACCTGCAACTCGACAAGATGCCGACCACGCCCAGTGGTAAGACTGACATGAAGGCACTACCAGAACCCACGCTTTCCGTCACGACAGAATATGTGGCACCCGTGGGAGAACTGGAGACACAACTCTGCGATATCTTCGCCAATATCCTGCAAGTAGAACGTGTTGGAGCCACCGATGATTTCTTCGAGTTAGGCGGCACATCGCTCGTCGTCACGCGCTTGATTATCGATGTCGATAAGATTGGGCATCATCTGGTCTATGGTGACGTCTTTGACCACCCCACCCCCCGACAGATTGCTGCTCTGCTAACTGGTACGCAGGTAGCTGAAGATGTCAGCTTAGAGTCGGAGGTGAAGGACTTCGACTATACCGCCATCGATAAAGTATTGACTGATGGCACGCTTGACGCCTTCCGAGAGGGTACGCCACTCACATTAGGTCATGTGTTCCTGACTGGTGCCACAGGTTATTTGGGAATTCACCTGCTTCATGAACTCATCAGTTCCGATGCCAAGACGATTACCTGTCTGGTACGCGCCAAGAGCCAAGCAGAAGCACAGAAACGCCTACAGACGCTCCTGTACTACTATTTCACCTCTGCCTATCGTGATCTTTTTGAGAGCGGTCGAATCAGAGTGGTCAACGGTGATGTCACCGACGACCTCTGTGCCGCATTGGGTTCGAAGGGTTTTGACACGGTCTATAACTGTGCCGCCATCGTGAAACACTTCTCCAAGGATAACGACATCGAGCGGGTGAACGTAGATGGTACGCAACGCTGTGTGGATTTCTGTCTGAAGACGGGTGCCAAACTCATTCAGATTTCCACTGTCAGTGTAGGTGGATTCCTAACGCATGGTGAGTCGGCAGACAAGGCGGTTTTGGACGAGCATCGCCTCTTTATGAATCAGTATCTGGGCAACCAATATACCCTTTCGAAGTTCCTGTCAGAGCGAATCGTGCTGGATGCCATAGCCTCGAAGGGGCTCGTGGGTAAGGTGATGCGCGTCGGCAACCTGGCTGCTCGCAGTACCGACGGTGAGTTCCAAGTGAACTTTCGTACCAACAGTTTTGCCGGCATGATGCGTGCCTACAGCCTGTTGGGTTGCTGCCCATACGAGGATTTCACCAACCCTGTCGAGTTCTCGCCCATCAACGAGGTAGCCCGTGCCATTTGTCTACTATCGACCACGCCGCGCGAGTGTTGTATGTTCCATCCTTATAACAACCACAGTGTGTTCCTCGGTGACGTGCTGGGTGAACTGGACGCTGTAGGAACGCCTGTCCGTATGGTGGAACAGGACGATTTCCTGCAGACATTGAATCGGGTAAAGGCCGACCCCTCGAAGGCAGAGCGCTTACAGAGTCTAGTGGCATACGCCGACGTGACTCACGGTCACGATGCGCTCAGCGTGCAAGAGACGAACGGCTATACCATGGAGGTACTTTACCGGCTGGGGTTCTTCTGGTCACCGACATCTTGGGACTATGTCGATCGGTTCTTCCAGGTAATTGCGGGATTCGGCTTCTTCGATAATTGACAATTCACAATTGATATGACAAACAAACCGTCTCTTTCGACCCAGTTCTGGCGTTACCTGTGGGCATTCATCTTAGTGGCTCTCTCGGGTTGCATGGGTGAGGTGGTCGACGGCATCATCGTCGGAAACCTAATCAGTACCGACGGCGTCAGCGCCATCAATCTGACAAAGCCTTTGATGCAACTGATGTTCACCTTGAGCCTGCTTCTCGCAGCAGGCGCTGGGATGTTGGTGGCTTACGCACTGGGACAGAAGGATATAGCCCAAGCACGTACGCTCTATACCCAGTCCATGCTCGGCAGTATCGTAGCTGGTGCTGTATTCACCGTCATCGGTATTGTGGCACCCGAAACGGTGACGCGCATCCTATGCGATGAACCCGAACTGTTTGACATGACCAACGACTATAGTCGTGTGATGCTGCAAGGTGCTCCTGTCTTTATGCTCTCTTGGGGACTTGCCACGATGGTCGGTGTTGACGGTAGTCCTCGACTCGTTTCCGTATCTGTCGTCATCATCAACGTAGTCAATCTAGTGCTCGACATATTCTTCATTAAGGTCATGGGATGGGGCATCACCAGTTCTTCTGCCGCTTCCGTGATAGGCAATCTCATGGGGGTTCTCGTGCTGCTTTGGCATTTCCGCACGCCCAATGCACAACTGCGGTTGGTATCTCCCAGCAAGGGCCTCGGACTTTGGGGACAGATCATCAGTCAGGGTGCGCCGCTCGCCATTGCCTCTGTGTGTCTGACGCTGATGCTGTATGCAACCAACAGCATTGTCCTCTCGAAACTTGGTACGACGGGTATCTTTGTCTTCGCAGTTGGTATGAACCTACTGACGGTCTATAACCTTTTCCTGTCGGGTACAGTCGAGACGCTACAGTCGCTCGGTGCCGTACAGGTAGGCGAGGGGAACGACAAAGGACTGCAACTGGTGCTTAACAAGTCTTTCTTCTTTATCACCGTCAGCATGGTTGTCACCTGCATCTACACGTGGCTGTTCCCTGGAACCATCGCGGAGTTGTTTGGCACAGAGGATACTGCCGTCATTGCGGAATGTAACTATGCCCTACGCATCTTTGCCGTCAGTTTCATCCCCTTCTGTTACATCTACACGCTGATGATAGTCTACAAACTGTATGGTTACGACCGTATGGCGCTGTTTATATCCTTTGCACTATCATTGACGGTCATCCCCTTCATGTGGCTTATCTCGCGCATTGCTACCGAATGGCTATGGTATAGTTTCTTGATTGCTTACATTGTCGAGTTAGTAATGATTGGCAGCCTGCACCGGTTGATGCATGTTCGATTCAGGCTAACGCCAAACACAGACTGTCAATAAAATCGGACTTAAAAAAGTGCCCCTTCTTCAGGGGCACTTTTCTTGATGAGTCAGGGTAAGAACTACGCATCAGGCTTTTGTAGCGACGATTAGACAATAACCTTACCCAATGTCTAAATCATCTATAGATACGTGAAATAGTAACACGACCCTACTCCTTGTCAAGCAGAATCTTCATCATTTCGACGGCGGCCTTGGCGACGGAAGTGCCGGGACCGAAGATGGCGGCGACGCCTGCCTTGTAGAGGAAGTCGTAGTCCTGAGCGGGAATCACACCACCGGCAATGACCATGATGTCCTCACGACCAAGTTTCTTCAGTTCTTCGATGAGCTGCGGGATGAGCGTCTTGTGACCAGCGGCCAGCGACGAAGCGCCAACCACATGGACATCGTTCTCAACGGCCTCGCGGGCAGCCTCAGCAGGCGTCTGGAACAGCGGTCCCATATCCACGTCGAAGCCACAGTCTGCGTAGCCCGTAGCTACCACCTTTGCACCGCGGTCGTGTCCGTCCTGACCCATCTTCGCGATGAAGATACGCGGACGACGACCTTCCTTCTCTGCGAACTCATCGGTCAGCTTGCAAGCCAACTCGAAGTCGCTGTCGTTCTTTGATTCTGAACTATACACGCCTGAAATTGTTCTGATTACTGCTTTATAACGGCCTACGATCTCTTCGCAGGCATCTGAAATCTCACCAAGGGTACAACGCAACTGGGCGGCCTTGACGGCGAGGTCCAGGAGGTTGTTCTCCGACTTGCGACCCTCGTTAAAGTCGCGGACGCACTCGGTGATGGCCTTGAGGGCTGCCTGGCAGGCGGCCTCGTCGCGCTTGCCGCGAACCTCCTTGAGGCTCTCCTCCTGCTGCTTGCGCACGGCGGTGTTGTCCACCTCGAGGATATCGATGGGATCCTCGTGCTCCAAGCGATACTTGTTGGTGCCGACGATGGTCTGCACGCCTGAGTCGATACGAGCCTGAGTACGGGCAGCGGCCTCCTCGATACGCATCTTAGGCAGACCAGTCTCGATGGCCTTAGCCATACCACCCAACTTCTCAATCTCCTGAATATGCTCCCAAGCCTTGTGAACCAACTCGTTGGTCAGGGTCTCAACATAGTAAGAACCAGCCCATGGGTCAATCTGCTTGCACACCTTCGTCTCGTTCTGGATATAGATCTGGGTGTTACGGGCAATACGAGCCGAGAAGTCGGTAGGCAGAGCGATAGCCTCGTCGAGGGCGTTGGTGTGCAGAGACTGAGTGTGACCCAGCACGGCAGCCATAGCCTCGATACAGGTACGACCTACGTTGTTGAACGGATCCTGCTCTGTGAGTGACCAACCTGAGGTCTGTGAGTGAGTACGCAGAGCGAGTGACTTCGGGTTCTTAGCACCGAAGCTCTTCACGATCTTTGCCCACAGCAGACGACCTGCGCGCATCTTGGCAATCTCCATGAAGTGGTTCATACCGATAGCCCAGAAGAACGACAGACGGGGAGCGAAAGCATCCACATCGATACCGGCATTCACACCTGTACGCAGATAGTCCATACCATCGGCCAGCGTGTAAGCCAACTCGATATCAGCCGTAGCACCAGCCTCCTGCATGTGGTAGCCGGAGATAGAGATACTGTTGAACTTAGGCATCTTCTGAGAAGTGTACTCGAAGATATCAGCGATAATCTTCATTGAGAAAGCAGGGGGATAGATATAGGTGTTACGCACCATGAACTCCTTCAGAATGTCGTTCTGGATGGTTCCGGCCATTTCCTCGAGTTGTGCACCTTGTTCCAGACCTGCTACGATGTAGAATGCCAGGATCGGCAGCACGGCACCGTTCATGGTCATAGAAACGGACATCTTGTTCAAGGGGATACCGCCGAAGAGCACCTTCATGTTCTCCTCGTTACAGATAGATACACCAGCCTTACCAACATCACCAACTACACGAGCGTTGTCGGGGTCGTAACCACGGTGTGTAGGCAGGTCGAAAGCGACGGAAAGTCCCTTCTGACCAGAAGCCAGGTTACGGCGATAGAATGCATTCGACTCCTCAGCGGTGGAGAATCCGGCATACTGACGGATAGTCCAAGGTTTGAAGGGGTACATCATCGAATACGGACCACGCAGATAGGGCGGAATACCGGCTGTGAAATCGAGGTGTTCCATACCTTCGAGGTCTTCTTTCGTATAAACAGGACGCACTTCGATGTGCTCTGGGGTCTTCCAGTCTGCTACGATTCCATTGTCTTTAATCCACTTGGCACCATCTTGAGCCTTGATGCCTGCATAGATATCAATATCTTTAAACTGTTTACGCATAATTCAAGTCTCCTATTCTTTAAATACCAAGTTTCTGATTATATTCTTTCAAAGTCTCGAGCACATTGCACTTGACGTGGATATAGTTCTCGATGCCGGCAGCCTTGAGGTCCTCCATGCAGGCGGGCGCACCAGCCACGACGAACATCGCACGGCCATCCAGATACTTGAAGGCGGGGATGGCATACTCAGCATATTCATCATCCGAAGAGCAGATGACGACGATATCGGCACCGGCAGCGAGGGCGGCATCGACACCTTCCTCGACGGTCTTGAAGCCGAGGTTGTCCATCACCTTGTAACCAGCGCAGGCGAGGAAGTTGCACGAGAACTGTGCACGGGCCTGACGCATAGCCAGATTACCAATGGTCAGCATGAATGCCACAGGCACCTTCTTGGCTTTCTCCGTTGTCAGGCGCAGGGTCTCGAAGTCAGAAGCCATACGACTGATCTGCAGGGCGGGCACATCGGCATCGCCGGCGTGGGTTGCAACACAATCACTAGAAGCCAACGGTTCCTTACCTTCGCTCTTCTCGGTGAAGTTCGGGAATTGGTTGGTACCCAGCAGGAATTCCTTACGCTTGGCTGCATCGCCGTGGCGTTTGACGTTCGTGGCGTTGATGTCCTCCTGAATGGTACCCTTCTTTACAGCCTCTAGGAAGCCACCCTCGTCCTCGACTTTCAGGAATAGCTTCCAAGCCTCCTGAGCCAGTGCGTCTGTCAGGTGCTCGATATAGTAAGAACCTGCTGACGGGTCAACGATACGGTCGAAGTGACTCTCTTCCTTAATCAACAACTGCTGGTTACGGGCAATACGTTCGCTGAACTCGTTGGGCTTCTCATAAGGTGTATTGAACGGCGTAACTACCATCGAGTGGACGCCACCGAGGGCAGCACTCATGGCCTCCGTCTGTGAACGGAGCAGATTGACGTAACTGTCAAACAGCGTCTGGTTATACGTCGATGTCGAAGCATTGATAATCATCTTGCAAGAGCAGTCACACTTGGGCTCGTACTGCTTCACGATCTGTGCCCACAATAGGCGGCAGGCGCGGAATTTTGCGATTTCCATGAAATAGTTCTCCGAAATGCCCATGTAGAACTTGATCTTCTTTGCAGCCAGATCGACATCGACACCGGCATCCACCATCTGCTGCAGATACTCGTTACCCCAAGCGAGGGCGTAACCCATCTCCTGCACGATATAAGCACCGGCATTGTTCAGCAGGTCGCTGTGAACCATCACGCAACGCAGGTTGGGATAGTCCTTCAGTTTCTCCACCAGTTTCGGCATGTCGGGCAGCAGGAATGTCGAGTCCTTGCCCTTCATCAGCATACGCTCGATGGGGTCGAAACCGACACCACCCACGATCTTCTCCTTGTCATAGCCCATCTTCTCAAAATAGGCTACCAACAGGTCGGCCAGTTCCAGGGCGTGACGCAGACAGGCGCGATAACTCACTTCCACGATGTCAAGACGGATGTCCTTCAACAATGCCTCAATGTATTCAGCGCTGACCTCGTCGTGTCCCAGTTTAAAACCGATACTGTCCACACCCTTCATCAGGATGTCCAACGCCTTCTTGTTGGCTGCGACGGGATCGCCGCCTACTACGACATTCTGGCGGACATACCATTCGTTGGTGTCTTTCTTGTTGCCACGTACGAATGGAAATTCGCCGGGCAGCGCATCAGGAGTCTTGAGGTCCTTCAGATCCTCACGACGGTAGAAGGGCTGTACGTTGAAGCCCTCATTGGTTCTCCACACGAGTCGCTTCTGGAAGTCGGCCCCTTTCAGGTCAACCTCAATCTTGTCCAACCATTCCTGTTTGGTCGGAGCCTGAAACTCGCTGAAGAGTTTTTCTTTGTTTGCCATAAATGTGTTTATTATATAAGTTGTTTTAAGTTTAATCTCATACGATTGTTTTCCAATTCGGCTTACAAAGTTAGTAATAAATTCTTAATCACCGAAGAATTTAATATTATTTTCATATTTATGAAAAATTGTTGCACAAAAATGCTTGCATTGAGCATTTTCTTTGTACCTTTGCACACCATAAAAGAAAACATAATATGGAATCATTTCAATGGTTAAAAGATTTGTTCACAACGACGGACTCCGTGGCACATATAGCATTGCTGTATGCCGTTGTGATTGCCGTTGGCGTATATTTGGGTAAAATCAAGGTTGGCGGAGTTTCGCTAGGCGTCACCTTTGTGTTGTTTGCCGGCATCGTGGCTGGTCATATCGGTTTCACGGCCCCCATACCTATTCTGACGTTTGTGCAGGACTTTGGACTCATTCTGTTTGTCTTCATGATAGGTTTGCAGGTAGGGCCCGGTTTCTTTGAAAGTTTTGGCAAGCAGGGCATCAAACTTAACGGACTGACTGCATTAGCCATCCTGTTGAACATTATAGTGATGTTTGCCTGCTATTACATTTTCTTCGACACCAGCAACAAGATGAACCTGCCCATGATGGTTGGCACGCTCTATGGTGCCGTCACCAACACTCCTGGTCTTGGTGCTGCCAATGAAGCTCTGGGTACCGTCTTCGGACAAGATGCCCCACAGATTGCCTCTGCATATGCCTGCGCCTATCCTTTAGGCGTACTGGGCATCATTGGCGCTATTATACTAATAAAGTATATATGTAACATTAAGTTGGAAAAGGAAGAGGCTCGTCTGAAGGCGATGGATGAGCAGAGTGCCAACAAGAAACCTTACAAGATGCATCTAGAGGTCACCAACCAGTATCTGGAAGGCAAGACCTTGCTACAGGTTCACGACTTCCTGAACCGCGACTTCGTGGTGTCTCGTCTGGTTTCACAAGGCGAGCTAATCATCCCAAACCGCGACACAGTATTTCACCTAGGCGACCAAATGCTGGTGGTGTGTGCCGAAGCTGACCAGGAAGCCATCATGGCCTTCATCGGTCCCAAACTCGACATCGACTTTGAACAGCAAGACCAACCCTTAGTATCGAAGCGCATACTCATCACCAATCCCGCTATCAACGGCAAGTCGCTGGCCTCCATGCATTTTTCCAGCGTACATGGTGTCAACGTCACCCGCGTCACCCGTCACGGCATGGACCTCTTTGCCTCTGCCTCCCTACCCCTGCAGGTAGGCGACAGGATTATGGTCGTTGGACCTGAGGATGCTGTCGACCGCGTGGCCAACAAGATGGGGAATTCCGTACGGCGCCTGGATACGCCCAACATTGCCACCATCTTCGTCGGCATCATTATCGGACTCATCTTCGGTTCCTTCCCCCTGGCCATTCCCGGCATGCCGGTTCCCGTCAAGCTCGGTCTGGCCGGTGGACCGCTCATCATCGCCATCCTCATTGGCCGCTACGGCTATAAAATACACCTCGTGACCTATACCACAACATCGGCCAACATGATGTTGCGAGAGATAGGACTGGTATTGTTCCTAGCCTCAGTAGGCATCAAGGCAGGTGCAACATTCTTCTCTACCGTAGTCGAGGGCGATGGACTGCTCTACGTGCTCACCGGCTTCTTCATCACCATCATCCCCATCCTCATCATTGGTCCCATTGCCCGTCTGAGGTATAAGTTCAACTACTTCCTCATTGCAGGTATGATTGCCGGTACCTATACCGATCCCCCTGCCCTGGCCTACTCCAACAGCATCTGTTCGAAGGAGGCTCCGGCCTTAGGCTACTCCACGGTCTATCCTCTCGCTATGTTCCTCCGCATCTTCACAGCCCAAATCATCGTGCTCTTCTTCTGCGGATAATCATATGGGAATACATATACAATATACGCAAAAGCCACCTTCATTTAGGGTGGCTTTTTAATGTTTGAAGAGTGAGAGGGGAGACCTAAATACTATTTAACAAAAAAATTGCACAAAAGCGCATGGAATGTGCGATTTGTTTTGTAATTTTGCAGGCGATATAAAAAAATCAAAGAGGAAAGCTATATAATAATACAACAATGAGAATAAAAATAATCCTGTTAGGCTCCCTTATCGCTATGACCTCACTGCCAATGATGGCCCAGATGGACGCCAGCATCAAGTTGAACGAGGTGATGACCTTAAACAAGACGAGCCTGATTGACGAATACGGAGCGAGGAACGCATGGCTGGAGATAGCCAACATCTCGTACTCGACGTACAACATCCGCGGGATGTATATAACGACCGACCGCTCCGTGCTCGACAAGAAGATGAGCGTGCCTGAGCGTGTGAAGCGCATGAGCCAGATTCCCAATGGCGACGAGCGCACGAACCTCAGCGGGCGACAGCTCATCGTGCTGCAACTGGGCAGTCTGCCGAACAAAGGCGCACTGCATCTCTCTGTGAAGGTGAACGCGACGGAACCGACGTGGATTGCCTTGTATAATGGTAATGCGACACAGCTGATAGACTCGGTGACGGTGCCTGTGCTGGAGGCAGACCAGTCGTACGCCCGTATTGCGAACAACGGTACAGCAAAGGACTGGGAAGTGAAGTCGGCCGACCGTGTGACGCTGGGCATCCAGAACCAGACAGTGGTGAGCGAGTCAAAGGTAGCCAAGTTCAAACGCGAGGATCCTCACGGCTTCGGTATGGCATTGATGGCGATGGGTATCGTATTCTTCTGCTTGGCCCTGCTGTGGATTACGTTTACGCTGTTTGGCATGTTGATGCGCCACATGGACACCGCCAAGAAGGTGGCGAACAAGCAACCTATCAAGCCTATCACGAAGACGGTGGAGAAGACCATAGAGATTGGTCACAAGACGGGCGTCATGCTGCAGGAAGGTTTCGATACGAAGGGTATCGATCGTGAGGTGTATATGGCCGTTATCGGTCTGGCCCTGCGCCAGTATGAAGACGACATACACGACGTTGAGAGCGGTGTCATCACCATCAAACCGAAAGAAACAGGTTGGGACGATGAGTATAGTCAGATGACACACCTGCACGAGCCTGTAATGCCTACCAGCCACATGGGGCAACATATTCCAACAGGTCCAGAGTTGAAATAATCATATAATACAAAGATTAACGTTCAAAGATGAAAACATATAAGTATAAAGTACAAGGCGTGGACTACGAGGTAGAAATCACCGACGTAGAAGGTAAAATAGCTAAAGTAAATGTAAACGGCATCCCCTTCGAGATAGAGATGCAGAAACCCATTAACGCCGCCAAGCATCCGGAGCTGGCAGCAACCAGAGCCAGTGCGGCAGCACCCGTGGCAGCACAGTCGGCAGAGAAGCCGCAGGCTGCAGCACCTAGCAGTCCTGTCCCCGCAGCAGCCAAACCACAACCCGCTGCTCCTGCAGGCGCAGGAACTCCCGTGAAGGCTCCGCTTCCCGGTACCATCAACAGCATCAACGTAAAAGTGGGTGACACCGTCGCCGTCGGTCAGGTGGTCATCGTGCTGGAGGCTATGAAGATGCAGAACAACATCGAGGCCGAGACGGCAGGTACCGTTACCTCGATTCTCGTCAATCAGGGCGACTCTGTGATGGAAGGTACAGTCATGCTGACCATTGGTTAATTGACAATTTATAATTGATAATTGACAATTATGGGATTTACAAATTTCATCGTAGAAAACTTCAATGAGTTCCTGACGTACACGGGTTTTGCGAACGTGACGGCAGGTAACCTCATCATGATAGTAGTGGGTGCCTTCTTTATCTGGCTGGCCATCAAGAAGGACTTCGAGCCCCTGCTGCTCGTACCCATCGGACTGGGTATCATATTAGGAAACATCCCCTTCCGTGCTGATGCCGGACTGGAGATTGGACTGTATGAGGACAACTCCGTACTGAACATCTTCTATCAGGGCGTACGGCAAGGATGGTATCCGCCGCTGATATTCCTGGGCATAGGCGCTATGACGGACTTCTCGGCGTTGCTGGCGAACCCGAAGCTGATGCTGATTGGTGCTGCCGCACAGTTTGGTATCTTCGGTGCGTATATGTTTGCGTTGGCCTTGGGTTTCGAACCTAACCAGGCAGCAGGTATCGCCATCATCGGTGGTGCCGACGGTCCTACGGCCATCTTCCTCAGTAGTAAGCTGTCGCCAAACCTGATGGGTGCCATTGCAGTGTGTGCCTATTCGTATATGGCACTGGTGCCGCTGATTCAGCCCCCATTGATGCGTCTGCTGACCACGAAGAAGGAACGCATCATCAAGATGAAGCCCGCCCGTGAGGTTTCGCAGACGGAGCGTATTCTGTTCCCCATCGTGGGACTGTTGCTGACAACGTTCATCGTACCGTCCGGTCTTCCCCTGCTGGGTATGCTATTCTTCGGCAACCTGCTGAAGGAAAGCGGCAAGACCACCCGTCTGGCTAAGACTGCCGGTGCAGCGCTGAACGATATCGTGGTAATGCTTTTGGGTCTGACGGTAGGTTGTTCGACGCAGGCTTCTGAGTTCCTGACGATGAACACCATCTACATCTTCGCCATCGGTGCCGGAGCTTTCATCATTGCCACGATGAGCGGCGTCTGCTTCGTCAAGCTGATGAACGTGTTCCTGCCTAAGGACAAGAAGCTGAATCCGCTGATTGGTAATGCCGGCGTGAGTGCCGTACCGATGGCAGCACGTATCTCCAACAACCTCGGACTGGAGTACGACCGTCACAACTTCCTGCTGATGCACGCTATGGGGCCAAATGTAGCCGGTGTTATCGGGTCTGCAGTAGCAGCAGGAGCCCTACTCGGATTCCTATCATAAAGTAATTAGTATAAAAAAAGTGGCAATCTTATAACGGATTGCCACTTTTTTCGTATCTTTGCAGGGATATTAGACTAAGAACTTATGAAACTGCCACACATATTCAAGCGTAAAAGCTCCATCGCCAAGAGACTGACCTGGCGTGTCATCCTGTCTATGACGGCGGTATTTACAGTTATTCTTGCTTTTATCCTCTTCATCATCTGTATAGCGGGATCGATCCTCCTCCTACTGCTGAATGTCACTGCCATACAAGTCTCCAACGAAAGAATCAACAATGTTTTCGCTACCGTAGAGACAGCCGTGACCAACAATGTGCCGGAGGTGCAGGAAAATATAGGTAACGATCAACGCATGTATTTTGCCCAAGAGAACCTGCTAACCCTCAATCCAAACATCGTAGGAGCTGCCGTTGCCTATAACCCGAGTTATGAGCCCAAGAAAGGACAACCGTTCTCGCCTTATGCCTATCGCGACAGCACAGGCATCCATACCAAACAGCTGACGGACAAAGAATACGACTATCAACATCAGAGCTGGTATCAAGAACCTATTGAACAAGGAAAGGGCGTATGGTCTGAGCCTTACATTGACGAGGGCGGCGGAGAGGTTCCGATGATTACCTATTCCTTACCGTTGATTAACAAAAAAGGAGATATCTATGCCGTACAAACGGCAGACATCTCATTAGACTGGCTGTCTGACCTCACCAAGGAGATGGATAACACCTATAATGATCATCTGAACTGGTCATGGCAAGAAATGTCTGAACAAGCCTACAGTTTCATCGTGTCCCGTGAGGGAACCTTTGTCGTACATCCAAACGAGACCTATGTGCTTCATAAGACCATCCAAGACTTCTTCAAGGAGAATACCAAAGAATCCGTAAACATATCAGACACTGAGAAAGGAAAATCGAAAATCTTTATCGGCAAGAACAACAATGTCTATATCATGTTCTACTCACCCATAGAACATACGGATTGGACGATGGGAGTTATCGTCCCCCTGATGAACATTCTCAATCCAGTCTTCTATTTCTTGACAGCACTCATCGTCATCATGGTTGCCGGACTTATCATCGTGGCACTGATTTGCCGTGGAGTCATTCGGCGCATCACAAAGCCACTACGTCGCTTTGCCGATTCTGCTGACGAGATTGCCAAAGGTAATTTTCAGACAGAACTGCCGAAAATTAAAAGCAAGGATGAGATGCTCCGCCTGCGTAACTCTTTCGAGACCATGCAGACCTCACTCATCCAGCAGATTGAGGAAACCAAGACCATGAATGAAGAGAAAGGTCGCATGGAAGGTGAACTGCATACTGCCCGTCACATTCAGATGTCAATGCTTCCCAAGACATTCCCACCTTTCCCTGAAAGGGACGACCTCGACATCTACGGGCAATTGGCTCCTGCCAAGGAAGTCGGCGGTGACCTTTACGACTTCTATATTCGTGACGAGAAACTGTTTTTCTGTATCGGTGATGTCAGTGGAAAAGGAGTACCCGCGTCGTTGGTGATGGCTGTCACACGTTCCTTGTTCCGCACCATCTCCTCTCATGAGAACCGTCCTTCAAGGATTATCAATACCATCAACGATGCCATAGCAAGAGATAACGAATCCAACATGTTCGTCACCTTCTTCATGGGCATCCTCGACCTCCCCACAGGCCGAATGAGGTATTGCAATGCAGGACACAATGCACCTATCTTCATCAAACAAGACGAAGTGCGTTTCCTTCAGGTTGTTCCCAACATCCCCTTAGGTGTCATCACCGACTTTCAATATGAAGAGCAGGAGACACTCATGCCTCAGGGAGCCTCTATCTTCCTGTTTACGGACGGACTTAACGAGGCGGAGAATAACAGACACGAGCAATTGGGCGACGACCGCATCCTTGCTGCCCAACAGGACGCATTCAATCTCTCGCCACAGGAACAAATCGACAAGATGCTTCAAGTTGTCAAAAACCACGTGAACGGTGCAGAACAGAGTGACGACCTAACGATGTTAAGCATCAAATATACCTATCAGCGAGACGAGCAGGCTAAGTCATCTCACCTAATCCTTAAGAACAAGGTGGAGGAACTCAACAAACTACCAGAGTTCGTGGATACCGTCTGCGAGGAGGCCGGTATTGACATGGCACTCATCGCCAGTCTGAACCTTGCTTTAGAGGAAGCCGCCACCAATGTCGTTCTCTATGCCTATGGAAGAGAAGAGGGCGAAGTGGACATTGAGGCTGTCTATACGGACAAGTATCTGAAATTTATCCTCACAGACGCTGGTATCGCCTTTGATCCCACCAAGAAAGAAGAGGTAGACACCACGCTAAGCGTGGAGGAGCGACAAATTGGAGGACTGGGCATCCATCTGGTCAGACAGATCATGGACTCCGTCAATTATGAACGGATAGATGGGAAAAATGTGCTAACACTGATTAAACGACTGAACATCCAACCCTAAGAAATCATGAGAATAATTATCACCAACCTATTATTCCTCGCCTGTACGATAGCCTATGCACAGGATAAGATCATTTTCACCCCGCAATGGAGTGCACAGGCTCAGTTTGCAGGTTATTATGTGGCTCAAGAAAAAGGCTTCTACAAACAAGCTGGTATCAACGTAGAGATTGTTCATCCTTCTGTCACACAATCCGCCATGAGTCGCATCCGTAACAACGAGAGCCAAGCCACTACCCTACAATTAGTACAAGCGTTGGATATCATCGACCAGGGCATTCCTTTGGTTAATATTCTCCAAACCTCCATGAAAAATGCCTTGGTGATTGTGTCTCGCCGTAACAAGAACCCCCTGACGCAGAAAGGGGCAAAGGTAGGTATTTGGAATGCTGGCTTCGGACAAATCGCCATCTGCATGAGTATCAAAGAAGGGCTTGATTATCAATGGATTCCCTATGCCAGTAACATCAACCTCTTTGTATCTGGTGCCATCGATGCCACCTTGGCGATGAGTTATAATGAGTACTACCAGTTGGTGCAGTCTGGATTCATACCGACAAAAGATAATATATATCGTTTCTGCGACCATGGGTATAACGTCCAAGAGGACGGTCTCTATATGACACGTGATTATTATATGAAGCATAAAGAACAGGCACATCGCTTTGCTGCTGCCAGCAAGAAGGGATGGGAATGGGCTGCCGCCCATCCTGAGGAGGCCTTGGATATCGTTATGCGCTACGTACAAAAGGATCATATTGCCACCAACCGCATATTGCAGCAGTTGATGCTTACAGAAATACTCCGATTACAAATAGACCGTGAGTCCAAGAAACGTGAATTCCGCCTACGCCCTGACATGGTGAAGCAAGCCAGCAGACTGATGGTGGATAATATGATGTTAGGACGCGAAATTACCTATCAAGAAATCATAGCAAAATAGCAACATGAAGAATCCGTTCAGACATATCAAAAACTCACTATCCACCCGGCTCAGTCTGTGGATAGTACTATTTGCCTCTATCATTTTCCTGATAGCCCTCGGCTTCATGTTCGTCCAGTCACGCGAAGCCATACGGGAGGAAGCCATCGATCATGCTACTCAGATTCTGGATAATACGGCAGAACGTGTGAATACCATCCTTACCAAGGTGGAAGTTGCCGCAAACAATACCGACTGGCTAGCAACCCGTCATCTGGATGCCCCCGACTCTATGTTCGTTTACAGCAATCGCATCCTTAAAAATAATCCTGACCTGAATGGATGTTCCATTGCCTTCGAACCTTATTTCTTTAAAGACAGGGGACGTTTCTTCTCCGCTTACTCTATGAGAAGAAATGGCGAGATCCTAACTATACAGGAAGGCGATGACGCATACGAATATTTTGTCATGGACTGGTATCAATTGCCCAAACTGTTGAACCGTCCCTGCTGGACAGAGCCTTTCACTGATCTGACGATTGATTCCATCTTTTCTCCTGGTAGAATCATCTCCTACTGTAAGCCATTAAAAGACAGTCAGGGACAGTACGTGGGCACCATCTCCGTCGATCTGTCGCTAGACTGGCTATCGAATACCATCTCAGCCGTCAAGCCCTACCCCAACTCCTACAGTATCATGATAGGACAAAGCGGCACTTTTTTCGTACATCCGGATACCACCAAATTGTTCTATCAGACCATCTATACAGAGACTTTGCTGAAGCCAGACACAGCCATTACCAACCTTGGACATGCCATGCAAAATGGAGAAGAAGGCATGAGACAGATGGTGGTTGACGGGAAAGACTGCTATGTATTCTACAAACCTCTTGGAACAACAGGATGGAGCGTTGCCATCGTCTGCACGGAAAGTGACATCTTTGGCGGCTATTTCCGTCTATTGAGGATTGTGATAGGTATCATCATCCTTGGACTGACCATCATGCTCTTATGCTTCAGTCGTATCATCAAGAAGGAACTAAAACCGCTCAGACAACTGGCACATGGGGCAGAAACGATTGCATCCGGCCATTTCGACGCAACCCTTCCAGCGACCCAAAGAACGGACGAAATCGGACAACTCAGTCAGTCGTTCAGTAACATGCAACAGTCTCTCACCAACTATATCGAGGAACTTAAGGAGACCACTGCGTCGAAAGCCCTGATAGAAGGTGAATTACAGACCGCCAGCAATATTCAGCAGTCGATGCTTCCCAAGATATTCCCAGCCTATCCTGACAGGGATGATATCGACATCTATGGTCGACTGAGGCCTGCCAAAGAGGTCGGAGGTGACTTATTCGACTTCTTCATCCGCGATGAGAAGCTGTTCTTCTGTATCGGTGACGTTAGTGGAAAAGGAGTACCCGCTTCGTTAGTGATGGCTGTCACACGTTCCTTGTTCCGTACCATCTCCACGCATGAGAATCGTCCCGCAAAGATTGTCAATGCCATCAATGAGGCAATGGCAAAGGACAATGACTCCAATATGTTTGTCACATTCTTCATGGGAGTCCTTGATTTGCCAACAGGACGGTTAAGATACTGTAATGGTGGACATAATGCTCCCATTGCCATTAAACAGGATGATGTGAATTTCCTTGACATTGTTCCCAATCTTCCTTTAGGAATTGTTCCCGACTTCCTCTTCAAGGAACAGGAATGTATCATTCCTTATAGCGCCAGTATATTCCTCTATACGGACGGACTGAATGAGGCTGAAGACAAAGAACATGAGCAGTTAGGGGACGAAGAGGTGCTTGCTGTCGCGAAAAAGATGTATGAGTTCTCCTCTCATCAACAAATAGAAATCATGACGGAGGCTGTTGTCAAGCATGCTGGCGGTGCAGAACAAAGCGACGATCTGACGATGTTAAGTATCAAATACCTGCACCAACAAGACACAGAGGCCAAGACCAAGCGTCTGACCCTCAAGAACGAGGTGGAAGAGCTCAACAAACTGCCTGAGTTCGTGGAGACGGTCTGCGAGGAGGCTGGTGTCGACATGGGACTTATTGCCAGTCTGAACCTCGCTTTGGAAGAGGCCGTCACCAATGTCGTTCTTTATGCCTACCAGAACGGAGAGGGATTTGTCGACATTGATGCGGTCTATAATGACAAGCGTCTCAAATTTATCATCACAGACTCTGGTGTGGCCTTTGACCCAACAAAGAAAGAGGCTGTTGATACGACGCTAGGCGTGGAAGAACGCTCCATCGGAGGATTGGGCATCCATTTGGTCAGACAAATCATGGACTCCGTCAATTATGAACGGATAGATGGGAAAAACGTGCTGACACTACGAAAAAATCTTACATAATGCATAAATCGGAAAGTATAGAGATAAATGCCTTTAGTATTTTTTAACTGATACGATAAGAGGCTAACGTGTTTTTTTTAATAAATTTGCAAGTCTAATTAAGTAAATGACTGACGTCATATTATCCAGTTTTATCAGTCTGTTTGCTCTGTTCGGCAAGGAAGAGCAAGTGGATGAGGCATGGGCAAAAGACATGCTTGTTAGTTATTTGCGCCATCATTTCGGCATCAGAAACATCGATCTCTACCTCGATTTGTATAGTGATATGCGAGGGGCTTATGAGATGACGGACAATCTGAATACGCAAGAGACGGTGGCAGCCATCTGCTCCAGTCTGCATGGAAAGATCCGTCCTGAAGAGGAGTCGTTGCTGTTGCTGCGTCTCATGGAGTTCTGTAGCGACGATGGTCTGCAGGCTGACAGCATGTTTACGACGATGGCGGAGAAGTTCAATATCCCCCAGTCGCAGTATGACGACTTCTACGCCTATGCCACCGACCAGCCTACCGCCCATGTGATGATTCATCATCCTGAGGGCTTCGAAGGCGCGCTAAAGACGCTCATGGACAGTGTCACAGGGATGCTCATTTTCACCTATATGGGCAACGATACCGTCCTGTTAAACGATGTCCCCGTGCTCTCTGGTGCTTATCAGGTATGGTTGCAGAGCAGTGTGCTGAAGAGCAGCAGCGGTAAAACCCTCTATTACTCGACCATTGCCAGTGCCTATAGCCATGAGGTCGATAAGACGGAAGACGTAGCGTTCTGTGGACGTAACATCAACTTCCGTTTCCCCAACAGCGACAACGGTATGCACGACCTCAGTTTCAACCTGCATAATGGTGAACTGCTCGCTATCATGGGAGGTTCCGGTACAGGTAAGACGACATTACTTTCACTGCTGAACGGTAGTCTGAAGCCACAGGAAGGAAGCATCACCATCAACGGACACGACATCTCGGAGCCTGCCGCCAAAAACTTGATAGGCTTCGTTCCTCAGGACGACCTGCTCATCGAGGAACTCACCGTCTATCAGAACCTGTGGTACACGGCGAAGCTCTGCTTTGAGGGTATGTCTGCCGAAGACATCGACAAGCGTGTGATGAAGACGCTCAAGGACTTGGGACTGGATGCTGTGAAGGACTTGAAGGCAGGTTCTGCCATCAACAAGTATATCTCCGGCGGACAGCGCAAGCGTTTGAATATTGCCTTGGAGCTGATCCGTGAACCAGCTGTTCTCTTCTTGGACGAGCCGACATCAGGACTGTCATCGGCAGATACGGAGAAAGTCATCAACCTATTGAAGGAATTAACCTTCAAGGGCAAACTCATCATCGTCAATATCCACCAGCCGTCGAGTGATGTCTATAAGCTCTTCGACCGCCTGTGGCTACTCGACAGAGGAGGCTACCCCGTCTTCGACGGCAATCCCATCGACGCCATCACCTATTTCAAGGAGGCCGCGAACTATGCCGATGCTGAGACGAGTGCCTGTCCGACCTGTGGTAATGTCAATCCGGAGATTGTACTCAATATCATCGACGAGAAAGCTCTCAGCAATACGGGTGAACCTTCCGACGAGCGAAAGACGACTCCGCAGGAGTGGCATGAGATGTATCTGAAGAACAGGGATGAGATGGAAGAACCTGCGGTGACTGACGTTCCGCCGTCAGACCAGCGGAAGCCAGGAAAACTCAAGCAGTTTGCCATCTTCCTGCGTCGTAATATCAAGACGAAGATTACCAACCTCCAATACCTGTGTATCACATTGTTGGAAGCTCCCGTCCTGGCTGTCATCTGCGCCTTCCTCACACGCTATGCACCACCAGAGGGCTATTCCGTGATGAACAACAAGAACCTGGTGAGCTATTTCTTCATGGCTGTCATCGTCGCCACCTTCATCGGTATGAGTGGCAGTGCAGAGGAAATCATCAAGGACCGCGCCCTGCTGAAACGAGAGCGCTTCCTTAACCTGTCGTATGGCAGTTATATATGGTCGAAGATTCTCTATATGGCAGGCATCGCCCTGATACAGACCTTCCTGTTTATCATCATCGGCAATGCCATTATGGGACTGCACGGACTCTTCTGGGCATGGTGGATCATCCTGTTCATCACAGCATTCCTGGCTGGCTTGACAGGATTGCTACTCTCACAATGCATGAACTCCGTCGTCGCCATCTATATCAGCATCCCCTTGCTGCTCATTCCGCAGATACTGCTCTGCGGCTTGGTGGTGAGCTTTGCCGACCTGACACCTAAGAGCAAGACAGGCAACGTGCCTATCGTCGGCGACTTCATCCCCTCACGCTGGTCGTTTGAGGCACTCGCTGTTACCTCGTTTACAGACAACGAATACGAGCGGATGTTCTTCGACATAGACAGGGAGAAATACGAGACGCAGTTCTATAACGTCGGCTACCTCTATGAGATACAGTCGCAGTTGGAGACGCTGAAAGACGAACAGACACGCGGCAAGGAGGTGAAACCCGAACACATGGAGGTGATACGCACCAACCTGCCGATTGTCACCGAGTTCTGTGGAATGAAAGCCTATCAGGGCGACTCTTCCTACAACTCACTCTACAACTACATGAAAGAAGCAGAGAAGATTCTCTCCAAGCGTAGCAATAAGGCTACCCTAAAAGTGAACGACCTCACCACTAACTATATTAGGAATCATGGCAAAGAGGCTTTGCTCGATCTGAAACGCAACCATTTCAACCTCAAGTTGGAAGACTTCGTCGTCAGTGGCGGACACCGTCGCTTGCTCGATGTGATCGACAATACCATCGTGCCACGCACTGGCCCTGTTTACCTCACACCTCGCAACAAGATGGGACGCGCTCCTTTCTATAGCAGTGTGAAGATACTGGGCGATACCCCTGTCAAGACCTTATGGTTCAATATGGCAGTACTTCTCCTGATGAGTATGATAGTATCCATCCTCCTGTTGACAGACTGTCCGGGAAGATATATCCGAAAAGACCAACAATGAATTAACAAATAACAAAACATTTAATAACTTAAAATTTTAAAAACAATGAAGAAAATTTCAGTATTAGCAATCGCATTCGCTGCCGTCGTATTCGCAGCATGTGGAGGACAGAAAAACGCCCAGAACACAGAGGACGCAGACTCCCTGAAGAGTTTTGAACAGCAGCAGATCGAGGCAAGCATCAAGATGCACATCGACAGCATCGCCGCTGACCTCGGTAAGCTCAAGCAGCTGCCTTTCGTACAGGAGGGTAACGGTGGCATCACGCTCACCAAGGAAGAAAAGCAGGTAAAGCCTGACTATCTGCTGCCCGCAGGCGCTGCTGAAGAGGCTGCCACACTCGCAGAGAAATACCGCATCCTGAGCGCACTCAATGTTGACCGCAAGATTGCTTCCCTCTATGAGATGCCTACCGAGGACTACGACAAGGCTATCACCAAGCTCGTTGCCGACATCAACGATCCTTCTTTCAAGGCCATCAACGATGCCAACACCCTCTTCGAGACATCTACAACCCTGTACGATTCCATGGAGGAGAACGGACGCATCAACTTCTTCTGGCAGCTGGCAGCAGCCGCTCTCGTTGAGGAGCTGTATGTGATGAACCAGAACACCGACAAGTTCCTCAGCACATTCACCGATGAGGCTGTTTCTGACGTTACCTTCCGTATCATCGTCATCCTCGACGCCATCAACCGTCTTACCGACTACGATGCAGACATCAAGCCCGTTGCTGAGGCTGTTGCTCCGTTAGAGGTGCTCAACGCTACCAGTGTTGCAGAAATGAAGGCTCAGCTTGCTGAGGCAAAGGACAAAATCAACGCAGCCCGCAAGGCTCTTGTTAAATAAGTAATTTTTAGACTATGACAATTGATATTAAAGAACAGAACGGCGGTTTTACCGCATTGATGAACGGTCGTCTTGACACTCCCGCAGCTGTCCAGGCAGGCAAAGACATGCAGGCTTTGATGGACAACGCAGATAAAGAGATTACGCTGGATTGCTCAAAATTGGAATACATCAGCAGTTCGGGTCTCCGTCTCTTCCTGAGTCTTCGCAAGGAGACTGCCGCTAAGGGTGGCAAGGTCATCATCGAGAACATCAACGATGAGATCAAGAAGGTCTTCATGATGACCGGATTCTTCAATCTCTTTGAGATTAGATAAGCATGACAGACTACGGACTGGACATGCACTGCACCATGCTGATAGAAGACTATCGGGAGCAATTGCCCCTGTATAGTCTTCTTCGGCAAGTGGTGTCAGATGTCATGCCTAAGAAGATCAAGGAGGCTGAAATCGAGGTCGCCTCGATGGAGACCCGTATCAAAACCGAGGAGTCACTGGCTGGCAAGTTGGAGCGCAAAGGTTCCAAATACCATTCCCTCCGGGATATCACCGATATTTTCGGCATCCGCATCATTGCCTACTATAATGAGGATGTCGACCGCATCGCCTCGTTGGCAGAGAACCTGCTCGATATCGACTGGGAAAACTCCATCGATAAGCGCAAGATGCACCAGTTCGACAGTTTCGGCTATAACTCCCTGCATTACATCTGTCGTATTCCCAAAGACAAGTATTTCGACCCTGAGCATCCAGAGTTGAACGAAATCAGATTCGAACTCCAGATGCGCACCGCCCTGCAGCACGTATGGTCTGCCGTCCAGCACGACATCGGCTACAAGACGGAGATAGAGACACCGATGGAATACCACCGTGCCTTGAGCCGCCTGGCAGGTATGCTCGAACTCGCCGACAATGAGTTCAGCCGCATCCGTAATGAGATCAGCGACTATCGCCGTCGTATGCAGGCGCTCATGAAAGACGGGAAACTGGAAGATGTACCCCTCGATGGCGACACCTTCCGTTCCTTTACGGAAATGGGATTCTTCGACAAGCTCAACAAGCAGATTGCCTCCATCACACAGGCAGAGTTGCAGCCCACGTCTTCCCTGCCCTTCCTTAAATTCCTGCGCAAAATAGGTCTGAACACGCTGAGCGACCTCAAGCAGATGATTAGCGAGAACTACGACGATGCCTATCAGCTCGCCCTCTCCCAGTTAGGCTCTACCGACATCGATATCCTCTCGTCCAACATCGGACTCCAGAACCTCTGTATCGTCCATGTCCTCAAAGGCGGTGGCGGCAGGAAAGGACTGGAATGGATGTTCGACCTGATCAACGGAAAATCGGAGCATAACAGCGACATGGCTCAAATGGTGTATGAGCAAGCCAAGAAACTGGCTTTCATGGACCAGCAATAAGACAATGGAGCACGTCACGAAAGGAAGGCCGAAGATTGCCATTGTCGATGCCAACACATTAGCAGCCCTCGGACTCAAGCAAATCCTGCAGAACGTCATCCCCATCATGACGGCAGATACCTTTGGCTCGTTTGCCGAACTAATGGCCAATGAGCCCGATGGCTACATGCACTATTTCGTCGCCATGAACATCGTGCTGCAGGAGCGCCCGTTCTTCCAGGAGCGGCGACGTAAGACCATCGTGCTCTCCCTCCAGTTGGAGGACACCGCACAACTGTCTGAGTTCCACAGCCTCTGCATCAACCAGCCAGAACCACTACTGATACGTCAAATCCTGATGCTGGCCCAACACGCACATGGCAAGGGAGAACACCTGCCCCCTATGCCCCAAGTACTGCAACAGAAGATTCTTTCCGACCGGGAGATACAAGTCATGTCCCTCATCGTACAGGGCTATATTAATAAGGAGATAGCCGACCAGTTGCATATCGGACTCTCCACCGTCATTACCCACCGTAAGAACATCATGGAGAAACTGGGTATAAAAAGCGTATCCGCACTCACCATCTATGCAGTGATGCACGGATACGTTGACATCAATAAAATCTAGTTGCTCACCTCTTACCTCTCACCTCTTACCTCTCACCTCTTACCTCTTACCTCTTACCTCTCACTTAGTTTGGATCAGAGCCTCCTCCGGTGTTACTACCTCCGTTGTCACCACCTTGGTTGGTGCCACCATTGTTGTCACCACCGGTGTTGGTGTTAGTACCCTCCCCATTGGGGGAGTTAGGAGAGGGGTTACTGGTCTCGTTGTCCTCCACCGTACCGTCGTCGGCGCTGGTCACGCGGCGTACCTCTTCGCCATTGCGGTCGTAGCAGGTGATGATGATGGAAGTGGCTGCCAGCTCGTCCTTCAGTTCCACGCTGGGCGTGAAGATGATGCGGCGACTCTTGATGAGTCCGGTCTTCACCT